>FZPS01000002.1_pt51 | contig 54741 bp, 49 predicted proteins | sample 1817821 | NCBI WGS metagenome assembly FZPS01 (sample SAMEA104158645, study PRJEB21678) | metagenome | place: Germany | collected 2015-04-21 | reverse complement strand
CTGCATTGGCGAATTTGATCCACCGGTTTCTACATCCACCACAAAAAATGAAAAATCGGCATAGCCGGTTATAAACCAAACTATGCCGATTTTTTTCCGGGATTAAAAATCCCTAAGACTAACCCCAAAAAAGCGGCGGTTTTTTATAACCTTGCAACAACCCAAAAAGCGGATTTTTATGTCCGCAATTTTATCAAAACGATTAACCGCAATATATTTTGGCTTGCCATAAAAAGTTTGGCTCCGCGAAAATATTGTTCAAAAAAACGCCCAAACAATCTTGAAAACGGATATTTATTATCGGCTCCGCCAATAAATATTTTGGAGATTAACTTTAACTTGATAAAGGCCAACCTTTATTATATAATTAGTTATTATGGCATATGTTTCATTATACAGAAAATTCCGTCCGGACAGCTTTGACAAGGTCATAGGGCAGGATTACATCGTAAGAACTCTGCGCAACCAAATCAAAAACAACCGCATAGGTCATTCGTATTTGTTTACGGGAACGAGGGGAACGGGCAAGACAAGCTGCGCCAAGATTTTCGCCAAGGCGGTCAATTGCTTGAACCCCGTCAACGGTTCGCCCTGCCATGAATGCAAGGTTTGCAAGGAGCTTGCCAAGCCGGGGAATATTGACATTATCGAAATAGACGCCGCTTCCAACAACGGCGTTGAAGAAATTAGGCAGCTTAAAGAAAACACCCAATACAGACCGATTTCGGGCAGATATAAGGTGTATATAATCGATGAAACGCATATGCTTACGCCTTCGGCGTTCAACGCTCTTTTGAAAACATTGGAAGAGCCGCCCGAATACATTATTTTCATACTTGCCACTACCGAAGCGCAAAAACTGCCCGCCACCATTTTGAGCAGATGCTTAAGGTTTGATTTCCGCTTGGTGCCCGCGCAGGAAATCAAGAAATTCCTATGCCGAATTTTTGACGAAATGGGAGTCAAATACGAAGAAAAGGCAATCGAGCAAATCGCCGTTTGCGGCGAAGGCAGCGTGAGGGACGCCATATCGATTGCCGATATGTGCATGTCCTATTGCGACAACGACATCACCCTTGCGGGCGTATTGGAAGCATTGGGAGCAAGCGACTTCGACACCCTTCATAGATTGGGGCAGGCCATTTTGGCGGGCGACGGCGGACAAGCGCTTACCATATTGGATAAACTCATCAAAGACGGCAAGAATACCATTCATAAAGACCTGTGCAATTATTTTAGGGATTTAATGGTCATAAAAAACGTAAAGGACCAAAACCTCAGTTCAGCCACCCCTGAGCAGGCCGACAAGCTCAAAGCGCTTGCCGACAATACGGAAAACTACCGCATAGTAAGGGTTATGGAAATTTTAACCGAAGCCGAAACGGCGTTAAGGTATTCCACCCAGCCCGCCATTTTACTGCAAGCCGTTATCATAAAGGCGTGCGAGCTTACAATCGACCAATCGCAGGAAGCAATGCTGACGAGATTGAAGGAATTGGAGAAAAAAGTAAAGGATTTAGCGGAAAGCGGAATTAAGGTTGCGGCCAAAGAAATCCAGCCCAAGCCCGCAAAGAAAGACAAAAAAGCGGAAACGGCGCCTCCGCCCCCAAAAAACATAAGCGACAAGCTTGCCCAAAGCGCCGCCGCGGTGGAAGAAGAAACAATCTTTGAGGAAAACCTTGACGAAGACGAAGAAAAGGCTTATCAAGCATGGGACGGCATAATAAAAAGGCTTATGCAAAGGGGGGAAAGAGCGCTGTATATACCCGCTGCCGAGATTTACGACGATGTGCGCATAAAAGGAAAGACCTTATATGTCAATACCGCCAACAACGCGGTAATAAAGCTGTTTACACAGCCGCAGTTTATGAATATAATGAAAGAGTGCGTAAAGGAAGTTTTGGGGGAAGATTACGGCTTTGTTTGCGAAAAGAAAACCGAAAAGACCGACCAGACCAGGGAAGGCGTAAGGAAACTGAAAGAGCTTTTCGGGCCGGCGTTAAAAATAAAGAAATAAAAGGAGAACAGAATATATGGCAAAATTCAGCGGATACGGCGGCGGCGGCAATATGCAGGCGCTTATGAAGCAGGCGCAGAAAATGCAAGCCGAGCTATTGAAAGCCCAGCAAGAATTGGCGGACACCGAAGTAGTCGCCACAGCGGGAGGGGGCATGGTGGAAGTGGTTATGACTTGCGACAGAAAGCTGTCTTCCATAAAAATAAAACCCGAAGCCGTAGACCCCGACGATGTGGAGATGCTTGAAGACATGATTCTTGCCGCCTTTAACGAGGGCATGAAGCTTGTGGAAGAGGAACAGCAAAGGGTAATGGGCCCGCTGAGCGGAGGATTGGGAGGCCTATTTTAATGCGCAGCCAAACGATATCAAAACTGGCGGCCGCATTCAGGAAACTTCCGGGAGTGGGGCCCAAGACGGCCATGCGGTACGCTTACGCCGTTATTGAAATGGATAAAGAGCAAAGCGACAATTTTGTGGATGCCATCATTCAAGCCAAAGCCAAAATCAAAATGTGTTCAATTTGCGGAGACTACACCGAAAATGAGATTTGCGAATTATGCGGCGCGAGAGACAAATCGGTGGTTTGCGTGGTAAGCCGCCCCAAAGACGTTATCGCTTTTGAGAAAATGGGGGATTATAACGGCGTATATCATGTATTGCACGGCGAATTGGACTTTCAGAAAGGCGTAGGCGTGGACAACATCAGAATCAAAGAATTGTTGGACAGGATTAACAGCGGCGGCATAAAAGAAATTATCATAGCCACAAACCCCGATGTAACGGGGGAATTGACGGCCTCTTACCTTGCGGGGATAATAAAGCCGCTGGGCGTAAAGGTAACAAGGCTGGCGTACGGAATATCCATAGGTAGCGAAATAGAATACGCGGACGAGCTTACCCTGCAAAGGGCGCTGCAGGACCGCAAGGAGCTGTAAGCGATTAAGGGGAGGGGCAAATGGCTGTGGTTTATCGCCTACATTTACATGCCCGCCTACTACATGGCGCAGACCTTTTTCGCTTTGTCAATAGTTTTTTATGGCGTTAAAGAAACCGAGGAGGCTTTATCCTTTCGGCTTTGGCGGTTATTTTTATGTCGCATAAGCCGTCTTTGTCGTTGCCTATTACGATATCGAGATTTGACTTGTCAAACTCAAAATAGGCGGAAAGAATTTTTACTAAATCGCTCTTTATAAGCTGCATCAAACCGTTGGGCATATTGATTTTGTCGTTCAATAAAACTTTTTTCAAGCGGGCTATGGTGTTTTCCTTACTCATTTTCAACCTCTGAAAATATTCCTGATTTTATTAATGATGCCCCTATATCCATACGAGCAGTCATAAACCCTGTTATGCAGCCCCTCAAGGTTTTCCGCCAATAAGATATAGGACAATTGGGCGGCATCCTTCATATTTTTGGTTTTATTGATTTGGGAATTGATGTTTATATTGTCGTCATCGGGGATGGCGCCCGCCAAGGGCGTTCTGAGCAGTTGGGAAATATCCTTGGCGTCCATCATGGAGCCGTCCTTAACCAGCTTGCCTTTAAGGCGGTTGACTATCAACGAAACCTTTTTTATGCTGTATGAAGACAATAAGGAAATAACCTTATCGGCGTCCCGCACGGCGGAGATATGAGGGGTAGTTACCACAAGGGCTTCGGAAGCGCCGGACACCGCGCGGTGGAATCCGTCCTCTATGCCGGCGGGGCAATCGATTAGAACATAATCAAAATCTTGAGAAAGCTCTTCGGTTATTTGGGAAAACACCTTTGAGCTTATTTTATTCGGCTCAATGGATTTGGCGGAGGGGAGGGTATATAGGGAAGAAAAACATTCATCTTGTATTAGGGCTTGTTTGAGCCGGCATCTGTTTTCCGCCGCGTCGCCTATATCGTACACGATTTTGTTTTCCACGCCCATTGCCACGTCAAGGTTATTAAGTCCGATATCGGCGTCGACGAGGACAATTTTTTTTGACAGCATTGCCAGCGCAATGCCGAGATTGGCCGTAATCGTTGTCTTTCCTACGCCGCCTTTGCCGGATGTCAAAACAATTTTTCTTCCCACCTGTATACCTCATTTACCATTATAACAAGGGGAACAAACAAAAAATGTCTTATTTTGTTAATAAACGGACAAAACGGTAAGAATTAGTGTTTTGCAATGTTAAGGGTTTTATTTACAAAATCCATTACGATATCCAAACATCTTTTGCCCTCTTTGGTTTTGACGGCAAGACAAAAGCCGTGGATGCCAACAAGCCCTTTGGCGGTGGCGGAAACGCAGGGGACGCCCATATCCGTTAAAAGGCGGGCAAAGCTGTCGGTATCTTGCCCCAGTTCGTCATGAGCGCCTTTTACCAGAGCGCAAGGAGGGAAATTTTGGTTTATGTAATTTAAGGGAAAGAAATATTTGGTTTTTTCCTTGTTTTTTTCTTTAAGCAAATCTTCCCTTGGCATATCGAAAAAAGAATGCAAAAACAGCCCCATGTTCAAAAACTTGCTGACCGCCAGCCTTTGGGCGTCAAAGGCGCCGTTCAAAAGGATTAAGCATTTGACGTCGAAGTCATTTTGATATTTGAAATTTATATTCAAGTCGGCATAAAGAGAAGGGTTTTTGGCTATTGCCGCCAAGTACGCGCAAAAATACGCCCCCGCGGATTCGCCCGCAAGCGCGATTTTGTCGGTGTCGATATTCAGCCTGTCCTTATTGTCCAAAAGAAACTCAACGGCCTTGAAAAGCTGATGCAGCTGAAAGGGGAATTGTTTTTGGGGAGCGTAATCATAGTGGGTGTTCATCACAAAAAAGCCGCGCTTGGCGTATCTGTAACAATAATATTTTCTCAACCTTTTGGTGCCCGATATGAAGCCGCCGCCGTGTATGTAAATCATGACAGGCTTTTTTTGTCCGTCGTTTATGTAATAAAAATCGCATAACGAATGCTTGGTTTGCCAATATTTAATATCCTTTTCCACAGTTAGGTTCCGCTTTTTCTCAAAAAGCAAAGGGATAGCGGCAAGCTCTAACATGTTTGACAGTTTTTGAACGGCTGCGGCGCCCATTTTCTTGAGTTTATCCATATAATCACCTTCGGGGAATAGTTTATCATATTCTCTTCGGCCGCACAACATTATTTTTTATATAATTTACTTTATATAAATCTATATACATTGACTTTTATGGCGGCCATTTGCTATTATGGGTATATGCGAAACACCGATTTTTTCGGGTTTTGGAGAGGGGCGGGGCAAGCCGCCTCCAAAAACCTGTTAATAAAAAAAATAATCACTTTGGCGTTTGCCGTTATCGTATGCGCCGTATATCTTATCCCGTTTGGTCCAAAGGGCCAAAATTTGCCTTTTGTCAATTATTTTAACTCTTTTGAGTCTCCCCAGCCTTTTGCCAAGGCGCAAACAAGGCTTATACTGCCCGACGGCGTCAAGGTGGCAAGCTATGACGCGCGGAATGAGGTTTTTATTATTCGCCAAAACTTATACGAAGGCTATTTCGATTACTTAAAGGATTTCTATTCGGAAGAAGAACTGCAGGCGGGCGAATGCTATCTTTACGGTTTGGCGTCCAAAGACCAAGTGCTTGTGACGCCCAGCTATATAAGCATAATAGCCATAAAAGGGGATTACGCCATAGCCATAAAGGGCATACTCCCCAGCGGCGGCTCTGACATGGACGATTTGCAGCTTAAATTGGGGCTGGTAAAGTTCAGAGGCGACAATGCGGGAGATAGAACCGACTTCAAATCCGATTACAGCGCTTCTTTAGAAAACATAGCGGTATCCCAAATGAAATTCGTAGGCGACAGATATGTGGCGGTAATAAACGATATTAACGATATGGACCCCAAAGCCGACACCGTAACATTTTACGACTACAAGTCCTCCCATAAGCTTTTGGAAGCGTTTAAGGTAAGAGCGGACATCACCGTCAACTTTGTTTTGCAGGACGGATACCTTGCGGCCATTAAATCGGACAAGGCGGATTTTTATAAGCTAAATGTGATTGACGAAAAGGGATATCTTGTATTGAATGACACCTACACCCCTTTTCCCGAAGACAAGGACGGCGCTTTGCGTCCTTTTATCACCACAATGGTGTCTTATATCGGCAACGGCTGGTTTATGCGGCAAGGGTATATTCAAGCCAAGAAGGAAGAGATAAACCCCGACGACTTAAAATATATCCAAGGCAAGCTCATACTTGTTGACAGCGTGGACAGATTGACGGGGGAAAAGAAAGAATACTATTTGCTCATGAGGTCGGACCGTTACAACGCCAAAACCAAAGTAAGCTTATCCAACGGTTTATTGGTGCCCGATATGGTGGCAAACAAATACAACGCCGACGGAACAAGGGATATAGCGGATTTAATCAACAGTACCATGGAAAAGGGCCCCAACGATAAATTTGTTTACTATCCGCCGTCCATGCCCGTGGGGGCTTTGCCCAAAGACGGCATGAGCATAGTGTATTATTATTTGTTCCCTTACGACAACCAGCCCGAAAGATATGTCATATCTTTTGTGATGATGGACCAAAACGCCAATATATTCCACCCTCAAAAAAATATATTCATGCCGTTGCTGATAGTGGACGACATTGCCGTGCAGGTAAGCGACCCCGATTACGAAATAGCTTACGGCCATGCGCAGATTATAGACAACAAAAACCGAGTAAAGGTATTCAAGGAATACATGGCGGGCGAATACGGCTATATCAATGTGGCTTACAGCAGCGGAGCGCTGATAGTGTCCCAATACAATTTACGCAAAATGGACGAGGAAAAGCCGGAAATGTATTACGGAGCTTTTGATAGGAACGGCAAACAGATAACCCCTTTCAAATATCTTGAATTATCGCTTTTCTACGGGGATTACGCCATAGGCATGAATAAAGTAAACGACGAATACCGCTATTACAGAATAGACAAAGAGGGCAACGAGGTAAGGCTGGACGATGTTTTGGCGGTCAAAAACGGAGTTTACATAACCGCGGATAGCCAAAACCGAGTAGGTCTGAAGACATACGCGGGGCAGACCTTGCTTGCCAACGAATATGATTCCATCGATGTCATGGAAACATTTTTGACGGACGGCAAATTCCAAAAGAGCGTGGTTGCGGCGGTAAAGAACAACAGAGGATACATATTTGAATTAGAGTAGGCGAAAGGACAATGGAAACCAAAATAAAAGGAATTGACGGCATCGAGGAAGGCGCGAGGATAATAAAGGAAGGCGGCATAGTGGCTTTCGCCACCGAAACGGTATACGGATTGGGGGCGGACGCCTTTAACGAAAAAGCGGTGGCAAAAATCTTTGAGGCCAAAGGAAGGCCGCAGGACAATCCCTTAATCGTGCACATAGCCGGCATTGAAGACGCCCAAAGGGCGGCGGAGCTTACCGATACGGCGGTTAAGCTTTTTAAGGCTTTTTCGCCGGGGCCGCTGACTTTGGTTTTGAAAAAGAAAAAGGAATTGCCGTATGCGGTTACGGCAGGGTTGGACACGGTGGGCATAAGGATGCCAAGGCACTATGCGGCAAGAGCGCTGATACAAAAATCCCAAACGCTTATAGCCGCGCCTTCGGCGAATTCGTCCACCAGAATAAGCCCCACCACGGCTTTGCATGTTTACGAAGACATGCGGGGCAAAATCCCCCTTATCATTGACGGCGGCGATTGCGCCGTGGGCATTGAGTCCACGGTATTGGATTTAACGGGAAATACCCCCCAAATATTGCGACCGGGGGCGGTTACCATTGAAATGCTGCTCAAATACCTTCCCGAAGTCAAGAATTTTCAAGGCGAGATAAAGACGGCGCCTTCTCCGGGCATGAAATACAAGCACTATGCGCCCATAGTGGATTGCGTGCTGTCTAGGACGGCTTTGAGCGCGCTGAAGGAATACAAAAGAGCAAGGGCGGAGGGCAAGAAAGCGGTAATAATGGGCAGAAAGGGCTATATTTCCGATAAAAGCGTGGACTTTATCGATTTGGGGCAAACTTCGGAGCAGATAGCCAGGAATCTTTACCGAAAGATGCGGGAAGCCGAAAAAATATACAACCTTATAATCATAGAAGAATTTTCCCGCAAAGATTTGGAGTACTCCATAATGAATAGGTTAATCAAATCGTCTCAGGGAGTAATCATATAAAAAACCGCGCGGAAGCCAAGGTTTTGGATTTGGTTGAAAAAGGAAAACAAAGCTTGTGAATAGCGGGCTTTTGTAGTAAAATATAGGTAAAATATCTTTATAAGTTTTTGGCAGAAAGGTATTTAAATTTTACTTTATTTTGCCATTGTCTTATAATACATAAAGAATTAAATTAAGGAGAAGTTTTGACTTGAAAGCCACTTTCAGATTTGGAATCCACCCGAAGGACCGCAAGGAATTGACAAAGGATTTGCCGTTTGAAACAATGGAAGCGTCCGACAAGGTCTATATTCCCGTGCGACAGCATATCGGCGCGCCCTCAAAACCGTTGGTAAAAAAGGGCGACAAAGTAAAAGCGGGTTCGCTTGTAGCCCAGGCGTCGGGATTTGTGTCCGCCAATATCCACAGCAGCGTAAGCGGCGAAGTGGAAGGGTTTGAGATGCGCGAAGACATATCGGGCAAAAAGATTGAGCATATTGTCATCAAGAACGACTTCAATTACGAAGAAGAGAATATGCCAATTTTGCAGGACCCGTCTTCGGAAGAGATTATCGAAAGGATAAAGCAGGCGGGCATAGTTGGCATGGGGGGAGCCACCTTTCCCACGCATGTAAAGCTCATGCCCAAAAACCCCGTTACGCATTTAATAATCAACGGAGCGGAATGCGAGCCTTACATAACGGCGGATTATCGGTTAATGCTGGAAAAACCGCAAGAGATAATCGAGGGCATATTATTGCTTAAAAAAGCGCTGAAAGCCAATAAGGCGCATATAGGCATCGAGGACAACAAGCCCCAAGCCATTGAAACAATGACCGCCCTTTGCCAAGACAAAGGCATAAATGTGGTTTCCTTAAAAACCAAATATCCGCAAGGGGGAGAAAAACAGCTTATATACGCCATAACCAAAAAAGTGGTGCCCAAGGGCGGTTTGCCCGCCGATGTGGGCTGTGTGGTCAGCAATGTGTCCACCGCTTTCGCGGTATACGAGGCGGTAAAAAAAGGAAAGCCAAGCTACGCGCGGTTTATGACCGTGAGCGGCAAGGGAATAGCCGCCCCCAAGAACCTTTATGTCAGAAACGGTATTCCGTTTGAGGAAATAGCAAGCAAACTGGGAACAAAGGAATTTGTAAAGGCGGTATGCGGCGGCCCCATGATGGGGATAGCCTTGCCCAACCTCAACGCCGTTACTACCAAAGGGGCGTCCGCTCTTTTATTGCTTACCGAAGAGGAAATCAGGCATGCGGAAGGCTTGACCTGCATAAACTGCGCCAGATGCCATAAGTCGTGCCCCATGAACTTAATGCCCATGATGATTGACTCGTATATGCAAAAGAACAACCTTGACGCCGTCAAAGCGTACGATCCCGACTCCTGTATCGAATGCGGATGCTGCGGCTATGTGTGCCCGGCGAAAATACCTCTTGTGCAATCGATAAGGCTTGCCAAAAAACTGTTAAAGGAGAGGAAATAATATGAAAAAGCTTTTGGTGTCGCCTTCTCCGCATATCGGAAGCTCCATGACCACGCGAAAAGTAATGCTCAATGTCATTATAGCGTTGTTGCCGTCATGCGTGGCGGGAATATTTATTTTCGGCCTTCCGAGCTTGGTAGTGCTTGCGGTGTCCACGGGCAGCTGCGTACTGGCGGAATTCCTTTATAATTTAATAACAAAAAAAAGCCAGACCATAAACGACTTATCAGCCGTAGTTACGGGGCTTTTGCTGGGGATGAACATGCCCCCCGCTATACCCCTTTACATACCCGTTATAGGCTCATTTTTTGCCATAATGGTAGTCAAGATGCTGTTCGGCGGTTTGGGGAAGAATTTTGCCAACCCCGCCCTTACCGCCCGAATATTTTGCGTGCTGGCGTGGACAAGCGCCATGACCACGTTCGTAAAACCCATAGATTACAATAACGGCTTTTGGGCGGCTATGACCGAATACTTTCCGCAAATGTTCGGCGCGGTGGACGCCGTTACCTCCGCCACCCCGCTGGGAGTTATTAAATCAGGACTGTCGGGCGGCGGCGGCAATATATCCGTTCTCAATATGCTTATAGGATATACGGGAGGCTGCATAGGCGAAGTCAGCGCCATTGCCCTTATTCTGGGCGGCGTTTATCTTATAGCCAGAAACATCATAGATTGGAAAATCCCCGTTATTTATATCTTGACGACGGCGCTTTTTTCGTTGATATTCTATGACAAAGGCTATATGTATGTGCTTCCCTCGATATTGGGCGGCGGTCTTTTGATAGGCGCTTTCTTTATGGCCACCGATTACGCCACCAGTCCCAACACTTCTTTGGGCGTGATTATTTACGCTTTTGGATGCGGCTTGCTTACCGTGATAATCCGCAGGTTTGGCGGATATCCCGAAGGCGTAAGCTTTGCCATTTTGCTCATGAACTTGGTTACGCCTTTGCTTGACAAATACATTAAACCTGAACCGTTTGGGGCGCCGCGCAAAAAACTGCGGCCCAAAAAGGAGGCGGGCAAATGAAAAAGTTTAAATACGGCAAAGAAATAATGACGATTATTATCGTGCTTACGGCTATCGCGCTGGTGTCGGGCTTATTGCTGGGAGTGCTCAACAAGTACACCGCCGTGGACGAAGACGAGGTATTAAAGCAAAGAATAAGCAAGCTCTATTCCTCGCCCGTTACCCCAATTGACATATCGGGTTACCAAAACATAGCCGACACCGAGATTGTGAACGCCTTCAAAGCCGAGGACGGAGCTTACATAATCGAGTCCAAATCCAACAAGGCTTACAGCTCAAAAGGGCTTAAGCTCATTGTGATAATAAAGGACGGCAAAGTAATCAAGATAAACGGCGAAGGCAACAGCGAGACCCCGGGGCTGGGCACCAAAGCCTTGACGGACAGTTATTTTCAAAACTTCATCGGCAAAACATACGCGTTTTTTGCGGGCGATGAAGGGAGCGAAAGCCAAAAAGGCGAGGTGAAAATAGGCTGGGGCTTTGAAAAGGAAGAAGACGAGGACGGCCATAGCGGGGCTACGCCTTCGCGGCAAGACATAGCGGCGGTAAGCGGCGCTACCAAGTCCTCAAACGGCGTAAGGAACGCCGTAAAAGCGGCGCTTGCTTTTTATGAATATGCGGAGGGCGGCAATGAATAAGAAAATAGATGTGCTAAAAAACGGCATTATCAAGAACAATCCCACATTCAGGCTTGTTCTGGGCACTTGTCCCACCCTTGCGGTAACCACAAGCGCCATGAACGGTTTGTCCATGGGGCTTGCCACCATGTTTGTGCTTGTATGCTCCAATGTGCTTATATCCTTGCTCAGGTCAATAATTCCCGACAAGGTTAGGATTCCCGCCTACATACTGGTTATCGCCACCTTCGTTATTATGGTGGAAATGATTATGAAGGCGTTTTTGCCCGATTTATACAGCGCTTTAGGATTGTTTATATCGCTGATAGTGGTTAACTGCATAATTTTGGCAAGAGCGGAGTCTTTCGCCAATTCCAATACCGTGGGGCTGGCGGCGCTGGACGGAATAAGCATGGGCATAGGCTTTACGCTTGCGCTTACGCTTATGGGATTTGTGCGCGAGCTGTTGGGGGCGGGGGCGATTACGCTGGGTTCGCTCTCTTTGAAAATCCCCGTTATAAGCGACGCCGCCATGACAATCTTTATCTTGCCCGCGGGCGGTTTCTTCGTGTTCGGATTCCTCATGGTAATATTCAATGTGCTGGTAAATAAAGCGGAACAAAGGAAAAACCATAAACTTAAAGAAGAGAGGGCGGAACAATGAATTTTTATCTGGTACTTATCATAAACGCGATATTCATAAACAACTTCATATTGAGCCAATTTTTGGGCATTTGTCCTTTTTTGGGCGTGAGCAGAAAGACGGAAACGGCTTTGGGCATGGGTTTTGCGGTAATATTCGTAATGGGCATAGCCTCAGCCATAACTTACGCCGTCAACCTGTTGCTTATAGAATTCAATGTGCAATATTTGCAAACCATAGTGTTTATCCTTGTTATCGCCGCCCTTGTTCAGCTTGTGGAAATGGTAATAAAAAAGTTTTCCCCTTCGCTTTACAGCGCCTTGGGCGTGTATTTGCCCCTTATCACCACCAATTGCGCGGTGCTGGGAGTGGCGATAATGAACGTGTCGATTTTTGAGAACACCAGCCTGTTAATCAGCTTCCTTAACGGCGTGGCTTCGGGAGCGGGATTTACACTGGCCATTTTGATACTTGCGGGGATAAGGGAAAAGCTGGAAAGGTCAACCATACCCGAGCCCTTCAAAGGCTTTCCCATAACGCTTATATGCGCGGGCATAATGAGCATGGCTTTTGCGGCGTTTTCGGGGATGACTTTCTAAGGAAAAGGAGCGTGTCATGGAAATAGTAATACCTTTAATAATCTTGGGGGTTATGGCGGCGATTTTCGCGGTGATACTGGCGATAGCGGGAATTAAGCTTGCCGTGGTGCAGGACGAAAGGGTAGAGAAGATAACTTCGCTTTTGACGGGGGCAAATTGCGGAGGCTGCGGATACGCGGGATGCCAGGCTTTTGCCCAAGCGATAGTGGAAGGCAACGCCAAAGTAACCGATTGCCCGTCCACCACAAAAGAAAACAAAGCCTTAATCGCCGAGATTATGGGCTCTGAACTGGGAGAAGTGGAACAAACCATAGTGGTATGCGCCTGCAACGGCGGCAACAGATGCTTGGAAAAATACGAATATCAAGGATACGGCGACTGCGCCAGCATAGAATTGCTTGCGGGGGGCAGAAAGGCTTGCCCCACGGGGTGCATAGGAGCGGGCAAATGCTCTGACGTGTGCCCTTATCACGCGGTGGAGGTCAATTCCGACGGAGTGGCGAAAATTGACCAAAAAAGATGCGTGCAATGCGGAACTTGCATTATCGCTTGCCCCAAAAAACTAATGAAGCGCCTGCCCGCCAAAGCCAAGATATACATAGCTTGCAGCAATCACGGAAAGGGCAAGGAAGTAAGGAGCATCTGCAAGGTAGGGTGCATGGGCTGCGGGCTTTGCGCCAAGGTTTGCGAGCATGACGCCATTGTTTTGAAGGACGGACTGCCCGTAATCGATTACGACAAATGCGTAAACTGCCGCAAATGCGTGGAGAAATGCCCCGCGAAGTGCATTTTGACTTTGGATTAAGAATTCAGCAGCAGAATAATATAATTATACATAAAAAGATACACATACCGGATAACCACGGGCAGCATATAGAAGCCCAGGTATCCGGTATCGTTTATATAAAATAAAAGCATGGTGGCGCTTACCCCCACCGTCAAAAAATGAAAGATAAAGCACAGCGAAAGATTGGATAAGCAATACAAAGCCGTCGAGCAAAACAGCTCCAAAGTCAAAAGCGCTATCCATAAAGCGATATGGCGGCGTCTTTTGGCGTCGCGCAGGCTTTCGCCCATAATCACGGCCATGACGCAATATACAATGAAATCGCATATGACAAGGGGGGCGCTGTTTATGTTCGGTTTTATAAGGTTTTCATAAAACGGGGATTTGATGCTTGCTATCAAGTCCCCCATCCCCCCGAAAAACAGAACGATAAGCAGTCCTATGGCTGTGCACACAAAGCGCTTATATGTTTTCATCTTTATTATATTATTTTTGAGCCGCCGCTTATATTACGGGGCGGTTTTTTTATCAAATGTTTTACCTTTTCCAAGAACAACTGAACGGTATAAATAAAACGGCTAATCACATTCTAAAATTAAATCGGAGGATAATATATGGAAGAAACTACAACGGGCATTGTGCGCAGGGTGGACGAGCTGGGCAGAGTGGTTATCCCCAAAGAAATGCGGAGGACCTTGAGAATTAAGGAAGGGGAAGAAATGGAAGTGTGCGTGATAAACAATTCTCAAATCGTTCTCAAAAAATATTCGGCGGTCAAGGCTTTGAAGGATTTTGAGCAGGAATACGCGGACGCGATATACCAAGTAACGGGGAATAACGCCTTAATATGCGACAATGACAAAATTGTGGTGTGCGCGGCGGATAAATCGATTTATCTTAACAAACAGATAAGCGCGGATTTGGAAAAAATCCTTGAGGGCAGAAAAAGCGTTTATTTATACGGCAACGGCATTATTGACATAACGGACGAAAAGGAAGGGCATAAGGATATGGCCGTTTCTCCGATTATCTATAAAGGGGATATCGTGGGGGGAGTCATTCTTACATCATATAAAGGAATGGGAGAGAGCAGCCTAAAGCTTGCCGAAGTGGCTGCCGAGTTCTTGTCCCGACAGTTTTGAAAGAACGCAATTTTGTAAAAAGCGCGTCCTTGCTTGCCTTTTCCACAATAATAGCCAAGTTTATCGGAGCTTGTTACCGCATACCCCTTGCCAACATATTGGGCGGGGAGGGCATGGGGCTTTATCAGCTGGTTTTTCCGGTTTTCGCGTTATTGATTACCTTGTCTTCGGGGGCGGTTCCTTCGGCGGTGGCCATAATCGTCAGCCGCAAAAAGGCATTGAACCAAAACAGCGGCGGCGCTTTTATATCCTCATTGATTTTAATTACAACATGGGGGTTTTTATTAAGCTTATTGCTTATCATTCTGTCCAAGCATATATCCGTTTTGCAGTCTACTTCCAAAATCCAAAAAAGCTATGTCATGATAGCCCCTTCGGTTTTTTTCGTGTCCGTTATTTCGGTGTACAGAGGCTACTTTATCGGCAACCAAAACATGACGCCGCCGGCGGTCAGCCAAATAACCGAAGCCATAATCAAATTGACGGCGGGGCTTGCGCTTGCCAAAAAATTTTTGAAAATGGGTTTGGAATACGCGGTTATGGCGGCTTTTTTGGGGATTACGGTAAGCGAGATAATAACCTTGATAATCCTTTTCATATTGTCGGACAATAAAAAAAGCATAAATTCGGGCATAAGCTTTGCGGAATTCAAGGCCAACACTAAGGAAATAGCGTCTTTAACCTTTCCTTTAATGGCGGGCGGTATAATCATACCCCTTTCCCTATTCTTTGATAGCTTGATTATCATAAATATGCTGAACCTAAATCAATCAAGCGTAATGTCCACGATAGAATACGGATTGTTTAGCGGAGCGGTTTCGCCGCTTATCAACCTTCCCGTAATGCTGAATTTGTCATTGGGCGTGGCGGTGGCGCCTTCGCTTACGGCGGGCAAAATCTGCAAAGACATTCAATCGATAAAAGAAAAATGTTCCACTTGCTTAAAAATCGCTTTGGCGGTGGGGACGCCTTTTTTATTGCTGTTTGTTTTTTTGGCGGACGATTTATTGAAACTGCTTTATCCGGCGCTGCCCCCCGAGCACATAAGAACGGCGGCAGGCTTAATGAGGATTGAATCCCTTAATATAATCAGCTTGTCGATGGGGCAAATAATAACATCTCTATTGCAGGCCTTAGGCAAAGCGTTTGTGCCCGTCAAGGTTTTAAGCGTGTGCGTGGCGCTGAAAATAATCCTCAACCTTGCCTTGCTTCCCGCAATGGGCATAACGGGAGCGGCGATAGCGTCGGTGGCTTGCTTCGGGATTTACGCTTTGTGCAATTATTTATATTTGAACAATCTTATAGGAAAATCAACGGCCATGGTAAAAAACGGTAGCAAAATAACGCTGTGCGGTGCTATAATGAGTACGACGGTTTTTGTCATGAACAGCTTTTTGAAAAAAAGCTGGGCGATTTGGCCGTCGCTTTTGTCAAGCGCCGTTGTCTATGCGCTGACCTTGCTGGCGATAGGTTTTTTTGACGAAAACGAATTAAAGAGCTTGCCGCTCAGCGCCGTTTGGATAAAAATAAACAAAGTTTTTCGGAGAATAAGAAATGCCATTACCTGAAGAAATATTAACAAGATACCAAAGTTTCGCCGCCATGAAATGCGAGGATTTTTTATTAAGGAAAACCAATGTTTTCAACGCCGAAATACCTTTGATTGTCTATGACATAAAAGGCAGGGAACAAGAGGTTTTGAAAAAGGTCAAGGACTATTTCGGAAACCCTCGAACAGAAAGCGGCGGCGATTATATAGTTGTCATAGCCAAGTCTTTTATGGACAGAGAAGTTTACGGGTTCGGGGATTTGGCGGAGATTATAAGAAGGCTGAGAGACATTGACGGATGCCCGTGGGACAGAAAGCAGACCAATATGTCCATCAGAGAAAACGCCATTGAAGAAGCCTACGAGCTGGCCGAGGCGGTGGAGCTTAACGACAACGCCAAAATGCTTGAAGAAAGCGGGGATTTGCTGCTGCAAGGTTTGTTTAACGGCATTATCGCCGAAGAAGAGGGCAGGTTTTCGCTCAATCAAGTAATAAGCGGCATTTGCAAAAAATTGATATTGAGGCACACCCATATTTTCGGAAACAACAAGGCGAGCGACAGCCAAGAGGCGCTGAAGTTTTGGGAGCAGGCAAAGGAGATTGAGAAAGGGCAGCAGACGATAAAAGACAAAATAGATGCCATACCCAAAACCTTCGGAGCTTTGATGAGAGCGAACAAAGCGCAGAAGATAATCAAAAAGACGGGGTTTGATTTTCCCACATTGGAAGAGGCCGAAAAGAAGCTTTTCGAAGAGTTTAAGGAACTTAAAGAAGCGGACGGAGCGCTTGAAAAGGAAAAAGAGGGCGGGGATTTATTGTTCGCCGCCGTCAATATTTTGCGCATGATGGACATCGATTCCGAGCTTGCTTTGAACGGAGCGGTGCGCAGGTTTATTAAGAGGTTTGAGTTTGTGGAAGACAGCGCCTGCAAGAACGGCAAAAAAGTGGAAGAATGCACGCTTGAGGAAATGGAGGGCTGGTATCAGCAAAGCAAGAAGCATGAATAGGCTAAACCTAAAAAACAACTTGATACTTGCGCCCATAGCGGGATACAGCGACGCGGGGATGAGGACGCTGTGCCGAAGGTACGGAGCGGCTTTGACCTTTACCGAAATGGTGAGCGCCAAAGGACTGTACTATAACGGAGCCAACACAAAAAGCCTGCTGTTTACATACCCCGAAGAGCGCCCCATAGGCGTACAGCTGTTCGGCAGCGAGCCGGAAATAATCGCTTACGCCATAAGCCTTCCCGAACTGAAAAAATTTGATGTAATCGATATCAATATGGGCTGCCCCGTTCCCAAAATAGTAAAGAACGGAGAGGGCAGCGCGCTGATGAAAAATCCCGAACTAGTTTATAAAATCATAAAGGCGGCGGTACAAGCCGCCCAAGGCAGACCGGTTACCGCCAAAATCAGGGCGGGTTTTTCCTCCGACGACCTTAACGCCGTGGAAATAGCCTGCATAGCCGCCCAAGCGGGGGCGAGCGCCATAACCGTGCACGGCAGGACAAGGGACATGTTTTATTCGGGCAAGGCGGATTTGGACATAATCAAAAAAGTCAAAGAAAGCGTGGATATACCCGTTATCGGCAACGGAGACATTAAGGACAATTCAAGCTATAAAAGAATGGTTGAATATTGCGGCGCGGACTATGTGATGATAGCGAGGGGAGCGATAGGAAAACCGTATATATTCGCCCAAATACTCAACCAAGATTTTGAGTATTCGGCAAAGGACGCCATAATAGAGCATTTGAATTTGCTTTGCGGCTACCTTGACGAAAGGACGGCGGTAAGCAACATGAAAAAGCAAATCGCTTATTATGTAAAAGGCATGCGGGGAAGCAAGCAGATTAAAGAAAAAATTTTTCAAACCTTCACAAAAGCGGAAATGCTGCATGCCGTTGAAAGCTTGCTTTAACCATATAAGCCAATCTCCGCATAGTATGCAATATGCGGTGCAAATCCTTTTTTGTAAACGACTTAAATTCTTTTAACGCCCAAAAACTGAGCGCCCTTGATATGGCGTTTTTTGTTTACCCGCATTCAATAAGCCTTGACGAGGAATTGGAAAAGCCCAAACTTACCAAGACCTTGACCAAGCTGTCTTTAGACGCCGAGCTTATTCTTTTTATATACTTCAAGGCCAAGGTAAAGCAAAAGACCTACCTTTCGGTTATGGTCATGGAAAAAGGAAGGATTTTGGGGATTTCCGATTGCTTGAGCAGACAAGACTACGACTCTTCGGACAATCAGCGCATATACATGCTTTCAAAAGGCAAAGCGGGCGTTATCGTGGACAACGACATTTTCTATCCCGAAAGCGCGCGCAGTTTATTTTTGCATAACGCCGATTACATAGTTTACATGACTTTTGAGCGGCATAATTTTCAAGCGGTAAAGACTATCAACGCCCACCGAGCGTTCAGCGCTTTGCCCGTATACGCCGTTTTCGGCGATTGCCTTTGTTATTTCGCGGGCAATTTTGTAAAAAAGAATGCCGAAGAACTGCTGATTTCGGAGAGCGGCAAAAACACCCGCATACCCTCCCGAGTACTGCATAAATTCGCTTCCCCCACATTTGAATATTAATCAAAAAATTTTTGTTTGACACGCCCAAGCTGATTTTTATATTTAACTGGAAAATTACGCAAAATAATTTTGACGCAAAGTCGATAAAAACTTTAATATAAGGAAAAAAAAGGTATAATTTTATTGCTTGCGTGTTATGTTAGTGGTATAATCATTAAGGAATAATTTAATAACATGTGGACAGGAGAAAACAAAATGAACAAGAAAACCATTCTGGACATCAACCCCAAAGGCAAAAAATGCCTTGTGCGCGTTGATTTTAATGTGCCCATCATAGAAGGCAAGATAACCGACGAAAACCGCATTCGGGGCGCGTTGCCCACCATCAAATACCTTATGGATAAAGGCGCCAAAGTAATTTTATGCTCGCATTTGGGAAGGCCTAAGGGCGAAGTTAATATGAAATATTCCTTACGGCCGGTAGCCAATCGGCTTAACGAACTGCTGGACAATAAAGTAACTTTCGCCACCGATGTCATCGGCGAAGACGCCAAGAAAAAGGTGGCGGAATGCAAGGACGGAGAATGCGTGCTGCTTGAGAACCTCCGTTTCCATAAAGAAGAAGAAAAGAACGATAAATCTTTCTGCCAAGCGCTCAGCCAATTCTGCGACATATATGTAAACGACGCTTTCGGAACGGCGCACAGGGCGCACGCGTCCACGGCGGGAGTGGCGCAATACGGCTTTTGCGAAGAAGCGGTGGCGGGATTTTTGATTAAGAAAGAGCTTGAGGTCATGGGCGGGGCGCTGGAAAACCCCCAAAGGCCTTTTGTGGCCATACTGGGCGGCGCCAAGGTGTCCGACAAGATAGGCGTCATCAACAATTTGCTTGAAAAGGTGGACGCTCTGATTATCGGCGGAGCTATGGCATATACCTTTTTAATGGCCAAAGGCTACGGAGTGGGGAGCTCCCTTTGCGAAACCGACAAGGTGGAGCTTGCCAAGGAACTGCTTGCCAAAGCGCAAAGCATGAATGTCAAGATGTATATCCCCGTGGACAATATGGTAGCCGACAGCTTCTCCAACGACGCCAACTTTAAGGTGGCGCGCAACGGCGAAATAGAAGAAGGCTGGCAAGGACTGGATATCGGCCCCGAAACAAGGAAGATATACCAAGAAGCTATCTCCAAAGCCAAAACAATAATTTGGAACGGCCCTATGGGCGTATTTGAAATGGAGAACTTTGCCGCGGGCACAAAAGCGGTGGCAAAAGCTCTTGCCCAGGCGGACGCCGTTACGATTATCGGAGGCGGCGATTCGGCGGCGGCGGTGGCTCAGCTGGGATATGCAGACAAGATGACGCACATATCCACAGGCGGCGGAGCGTCTTTGGAATTTTTGGAAGGCAAGGAGCTGCCCGGGGTGGCTTGCCTTGACGATAAATAAAAATATTACACAAAAAGGAGAAGAAGAATGAAAAGACCGATTATAGCAGGGAATTGGAAGATGAACAACAATAAAGCGGAAACCAAAGAGCTTATCTCAAAAATAGCTCCGCTTGTTAAAGACGCCAAATGCGAAGTGGTGGTATGCGTTCCTTTTACCAGCATAGAAACCGCCAGAAAAGCCGCAAGAGGCACAAATATACAACTGGGCGCCCAGAATGTGCATTGGGCGGAAAAAGGCGCTTTTACGGGCGAAATCAGCGCCAATATGCTTGCCGAGCTTAAAGTTAAATATGTGATTGTGGGGCACAGCGAAAGAAGACAATACTTTGGAGAGACCGACGAAACCGTTAATTTAAGGGCCAAAGCGGCGCTTAACGCGGGCATGAAGGTGATAATCTGCGTGGGCGAAACGCTGGAAGAAAGGGAAAGCGGCAAGACCGCCGAAGTCGTTATAAGACAAACCGAAAAGGCGCTTAAAGACATCACCAAGCAAGAGCTCAAGAGAGTGGTTATCGCTTACGAGCCGGTATGGGCGATAGGAACAGGCAAGACGGCAACCGCCCAAGACGCCGACGGCACCATAAAAATAATAAGGAAAGTCATACGCAAGCTTTACGGAAGAGCGAGCGGCCAATCCATTCGCGTTCAATACGGCGGAAGCATGAACGCCGGCAACGCCGCCGAGCTTATGGCAATGCCGCAAATAGACGGCGGACTTATAGGAGGAGCGTCGCTTAAACCCGAAGATTTCGCGAAAATAGTAAATTGCGCTTCTTAAAGAGGCGGAAAAGAAGCAAAAATATTTTTGCTTCTTTTTTTGAACATAAAAAGAGGAAGTATGAATAAAAAGATAAACGCCTTGATTATTCTGGACGGTTTCGGCATTTCGCAAAGCGATTACGGCAACGCCATAAAAACGGCCAAGACCGAGTTTTTGGACTACCTTATGAAGACTTGTCCCAATACAATATTGGGGGCGAGCGGAATGGACGTGGGTTTGCCCGAAGGGCAAATGGGCAACAGCGAAGTGGGCCACCTTAACATAGGCGCGGGCAGAATAGTGTATCAAGACTTTACCCGCATAAGCAAATCCATAGCCGATGGTGATTTTTTTGAAAACCCTCAACTGCTGTCGGCAATGGAAAACGCCAAAAACAACGGCAAAAAGCTCCATGTTTACGGGCTTTTGTCGGACGGAGGAGTGCATTCGCACATAGAGCATTTGTTCGCGCTGATAAGGCTTGCCAAAGCGCAGGGGCTAAGCAATGTCTATATACATTGTTTCCTTGACGGCAGGGATGTGCCCCCCGAAAGCGGCGCGGATTACATCCGTCAATTAAAGGATTTTATTGAAGCGGAACAATTCGGCGAAATAGCCACGGTTATGGGGAGATATTACGCCATGGACCGCGACAACCGCTGGGAAAGGGTGCAGAAAGCCTACGACGCTTTGACCATGGGCATAGGCGAGCATTGCATATACGCCGAGGAAGCGGTGAGAGACAGCTACAAGCAAGACATTACCGACGAATTTGTATTGCCGCATGTGGTGTATAAAGATAAAATGCCGGTAGCCACAATAGACGAAGGGGACAGCATAATATTCTTCAACTTCCGTCCGGACAGGGCGAGAGAACTGACAAAAGCCTTTATTTTTGAAGATTTTGACGGCTTTGAAAGAAAAAGCGGCTATCTCAAGCCCTTCTATGTGGGCATGACGCAATATGACGCCACCTTTGAAAACATACGCACAGCCTTCAAGCCGCAAAGTTTGAACAATACGCTGGGCGAGGTTATAGCCGCCAACGGCTTAAAGCAATTGAGAATAGCCGAAACCGAAAAATACGCCCATGTAACTTTCTTCTTTAACGGCGGGGTGGAGATACCCAATAAGGACGAGGACAGGGTATTAATCCCTTCCCCTAAAGTACCCACCTACGACATGCAGCCCTCCATGAGCGCCCCTCAAATCGCCGAAAGGGCGGCGGAGCTGATTAAAAGCAATAAATACGATGTTATGATACTCAATTTCGCCAACTGCGACATGGTGGGGCATACAGGAGTGTTTGAAGCGGCGGTGCGGGCGGTGGAAACGGTGGATAGCGCCCTCAAAACGGTGATAAGCGCGGTAATCGAGAACGGCGGCAGCGCCATAATCACCGCCGACCACGGCAACGCCGACAAGATGTACGACACGGACGGAGCGCCGTTTACGGCGCATACCACAAACCCCGTTCCATTCATACTTGTGAACGCGGGGCAGCCCAAGCTCAGGGATGACGGCATACTTGCCGATATCGCGCCCACCATGCTTGATATCATGGGCATGGATAAGCCGCAGGAAATGACAGGCAACTCACTTATAGTAAGATAGCCAAAGCTTAAAATTATAACAAAAGCGGTTGCCTAAACAAAAAGGCGGCCGCTTTTTCATTATTCTTAAAAATATCGTATTTGGAATCCGAATATTGAATTTACGGCGCGCAAAAACCTTAAAAAAACGGTTTATACGCCATCTTCCATGGGGGAAAATAAAAGTAACGGGGAAGATTGGGTATTGCTTTTTATTACTAATTATTATATAATAGCTAATTATAACAAAAACGGGAAAGGGAGCGAATGAAGGCGGTACTGAAATTCATCAAAAAAGAGCCGATAATGATTGCAGCCGTGATTTTGGCGGTTGTGACATGCTTTTTTGTGCCGCCCAACCTTGAGTACTTAGACTACATAAACTTCAAGACGCTGACCACCATATTCTCTCTGTCCATAATAATAAAAGCCTTAAACAAAATCAACACCTTCAAGATTTTGGCCACCAAGATACTTCCGCTTATCAAAAGCTCAAGAGGGCTTGTTACCGCGCTTGTGTTTTTGCCTACGATATTGGCGCTTTTTATAACCAACGATGTGGCGGTATTGACCTTTGTGCCGTTTGCTTTGATTATTTTGAACATGTGCGACATGTCGCACCTTGCGCTGAAAACGGTAATTCTGATATGCATCGGCAGCAATTTGGGCGGTTTGATTTCGCCCATAGGCAATTCCCAAAACCTCTATCTTTTTTCTTATTATAATCTGCCGCCGCTGTTCCTTTTGAAGAACGCCTATATGTCGTACGCTTTCGGCATTCTGCTGCTTTTCGCGTGCTGCATGCTTACCAAGAAAGAGGCGGTGTCCACATTCGACAACAAAAAAAGGGAAGTCAAAAAAGTCAGGCTGGGCGTATACTTGTTTTTGCTTGTGCTTGCGGTGTCCGCCGTTGTTTTGAGGATACCCTACTATTATTTGATAACCTTCGGCGTTGTGGTAGTGGCCATGTTTATTATGGACAGGTCGCTGTATAAGAGCGTCAATTATTCCATATTGGTTACCTTTACCGCGTTCTTTATATTCAGCGGCAACATAAAGAAAATGGAATCAATATCCAATATCTTACAAGGCATTATCGCGGGCAGGGAATATTTTTTGACAATAGGCCTAACGCAGATAATTTCCAACACCCCGGCGGCCATAATCGTATCCCAATTCAGCGACAATGTGCTGCCCGTGGTTTTGGGCGCGAATATAGGCAAAAATGGCACTATCATAGCTTCCCTCAACGCCGCTGTGGCCATGAGGCTGTATACCAGCATGGACGACAGGCCAATGCGGTTTTTGGGGATGCTGTTGCTGTATAACTTCATCTTTTTGATATGCATGACGGGAATAGGCTTTTTGAACATTCTTTTATTCGGCTAAAAAAAGATTTGGCAGATTGACTTTGGGCGTTTGATAATATACAATATTATAAGCGCATGATAAAGCCCGATTTCAAAAAGGAGAGCGAAATGGAAAGCATTAAACAGATAGGCGAAAGAATAAAAGGCATGAGGGGAATACTGGAAATATCCGCTCAAGAAATGGCGGAGCTTACCGAGATGAGCGAGGCGGAATACCTCAGCCACGAAAAAGGCGAAAGGGATTTTACCTTTTCGTTTTTGAACAGATGCGCCGACAGATTCGGGCTGGACATTGCCGAGCTTATCACAGGCGAAAACGCGCACTTAAAAGAATACACCGTGGTCAGAAAAGGCGGCGGCTTGAGCGTGGAAAGGAGAAAGGGCTTTGAGTATAAGCATTTGGCCGGCCGTTTCAAGGACAGGAATTGCCAGCCTTTTCATGTAACCGTTCCTTTCGTGGAGGAACTGCAGGACAAACCCATAAAAATGAACACCCACGAAGGGCAGGAAATGGATTATGTATTGGAAGGAACGCTGAAAATAATGGTTAACGGCAAAACCGAAATCCTCAATGCGGGGGACTGCATTTATTACGATTCTTCCTTGCCTCACGGCATGATAGCCGTCAACGGCAAAGAATGCAAATTCCTTGCCATTTTAATAAACTCGTAATCCGAACCAAAGCCGACACCTAAGCTCTTAATATAAAGTAAATATATATTGACTTTATCAAGGATAAATGTTAATCTTTTTAAGTAAGTTTATAATTTCAACGGGGTAATAATGTTAAGACTATTCCGATATCTCAAGCCTATGTCATTACTAATCGCAGCTATTGTTGTTTTGGTAACGGCGCAGGCTACCGCAGAGCTTTACCTTCCCGAGAGGATGTCGGACATAATAGACAATGGCATATATCTTGATTACGAACCCATGTATACCCATGAGGTTATGAAGAATCCTTTCGGCAAGATAGATGTAAAAGGCGATGTGGAAGGTTTTGACGAAGACACCATCCCCGTTTTTGAAATGAAAGACGGCTTCAGCACCGTAGATTTGAAGAGGGTATGGAACGAGCTTTACAACAACGAGATAGACTTCAACTTCAAGGACATACCCGTAAAGGACTCCAAAGAGCTTTTTAACGAAATCATCATTCCTTTTATGGATTCTCTCAGGCCTTACCAGTTATATAAGGTCAACGAAGGCAAGACGGATATTTTCGCGTACAGGCATACCCAATTCATAAACGAGGACCCTTCTTCCCCGCAGTATCAAAACGCGCTTGCCACATGGACGCCCGACAATCCCGACGACGATTATTACTATAATTTTGACAACTATCCCGCCCATTTGCAAAAAGAGATTGAGCACTGCATAAACAGGCTCATTGATTTTGAGTCATTGAGAAAGACCAGCAGCAAGGCGGTTACCGTGGATACCTTTTTGGACATGTTCGATTCGGACAGGGACGAAGAGGAAGAAGACAGCAATGTGTGGAGAGATAACGACAACGCGCGCAAATTATTGGTATCCTGCGTATATTCCATGAAGCATTCCACGCACGGCAACCTTTTGCCCATACCCGTTGTTACCGACGAAAAAGGCAACGCGGTATTGGACGAAAACGGCAATTATATCAGAATTGAAGTGGACGCTTACGGCATACCGGTTGACCAATCCAAAATACATTATCAAATCGACGACGAAACCTTAAGGCCTAAGCCTTTTCCCGATTATGAATTGATTATATGCAACGAAGTGCTGGGCATAGCCTATAAATATGAAGGCAAGAAATGGATAGAAAACAAATTGGGCACCACCAAGGAAGAAGCCGAGGAGCTTGCCACCGTAAAAGAGCCCAAATCGCTTTTGCAGCGTGTTTTAAGCTATCTTAAGCTGTCCGAAAAAGGCGGCGCGCCCGCTTTGAGAGAAAAGAAGACGGACAAGACGGCGGAGGATATCTTGATACCCGACGGCGTAACCATACAGCGGGCGGACTACGGCTACATATTGAGAATGGGCGGTATAATGCTGCTGCTTGCCATTTTCGCTTCCACATGCGCCATAACGGCCATGTTTTTAAGCGCCAGAGTGGCGGCCAACTTTTCCGCCACCATAAGGAGCGAAGTTTTCAAAAAAGTGGAGACTTTTTCTTTGGTGGAGTTTGATTTGTATTCCACCCCCAGCTTAATAACCCGTTCCACAAACGACATAAGCCAAATCCAAAATGTGTTCCTGCTTGTTTTAAGGACGGCGCTTGCCGCTCCCGTAACCATTATCGGCGGAGTTATCCTGTCCGTCAAAAAGAACGCCGAAATGACCATGGTATTGGTGTATTGCGTTCCCATTTTGTTTATAGCTATAGGCGTGGCGGCCAAAATAGTATATCCCATAATCAAGCTGATACAACAAAAGGTTGACCAGCTCACCAAGATAATGCGGGAATCCATAACGGGGATAAGGGTAATAAGGGCTTTCAACCAGCAAGAGAGAGAGCGCAAGCGTTTTGCGGACATGAACTACCAAACCACCAAGCTGTCAATAACCGTCAACAAGTATACCGCCATTTTGGCGCCGCTTATAGCGGTGGTCATGAACTGCATTATGGTGGGGATAGTATGGGTGGCGGCCAAAGCGATAGCCAACGACACCATTGACGATGTGGGCAGCATGATGGCGGTCATACAATACGCCACTCAAATAATGCTGGCGCTGATTATGCTTGCCACGGTCATTGTGGTATACCCGCGCGCCAGCGCTTCGGCGGTAAGAATAAACGAAGTCATCAACACAAAGCTGGCCATAACGGACAGCCCCGACGCCCAAGACAGAAGCCAAGGCGTGGGCAGGATAGAATTCAAGAACGTAAACTTCAAGTACTCCCCCGACGCTGAGAAATACACTTTGGAGAACATCAGCTTTACTTGCGAAAAGGGCAAAGTAACGGCGATAGTGGGCGGAACGGGCAGCGGAAAATCCACGATAGTAAACTTGATTCCGCGTTTTTATGACATAAACGAAGGCGATATCCTTATTAACGGGCAGTCCATTAAGGATATTCCGCAAAAGGAACTAAGGACAAAGATAGGCCTTGTCCCGCAAAAATCCGTGCTTTTCAGCGGCACGATAAGACAGAATCTGCAATACGGGAAAGAAGACGCCACCGACGAAGAGATTTGGGAAGCGTTAAGGATTTCGCAAAGCGAAAAGTTTGTGCAGGACAAAGAAAACGGGCTGGACTCTTGGGTGGAACAAGGCGGAAGAAATTTTTCGGGCGGACAGAAACAGCGTTTGAGCATAGCAAGAGCGGTAGTAAGGCGTCCGGAAATATACATATTCGACGACAGCTTTTCGGCGCTTGACTTTAAGACCGACGCCAAGCTGAGACAGGCGCTTAAATCAATCACTCAAAACTCCACGGTCATTATAGTGGCGCAAAGGATAGGCACGATTATGGACGCCGACAACATATTGGTGCTTGACGACGGCAGGATTGTGGGGGAAGGCAAGCATGAATATTTGTTAAAAAATTGCAAGCTTTACAGAGATATAGCTTTATCACAATTCAGCGAGGAGGAGATAGGATTATGAACAACGATGAAATAATCAAATCCCCCAACGAAACTCCTCGCAAGGGATTGGATATAGGCAGCGCTTTAGGCGTGGGCGGGCCGCAAGTACAGGCCAAAGTAAAAAAGGCCGAAGACTTCAAGGGCACCATGAAAAGGCTTTTGAAATACCTCAAGCCGCATTATCCCCAGCTTATCGCCATGATTTTGATTGCGGGCGTGGGAGCGTGGTTCGCGGTATGGGCGCCCGATGTCATGAAGAAGATAACCAACCACCTTGTGGAAAGCATACAATTCTTCAAGGACGTGGATTTGGGATATGTGTCCAACATAGTTTGGACATGCGTTTCGCTTTATGTTTTGAACGCGCTTTTCATGTTCACCAGCAATATGATAGGCGCCACCACCAGCCAAAAGGTTGTTCGGCGGTTAAGGAACGACCTTAAGGAAAAACTTGACAGAGTGCCTTTGTCGTATTACGACCAGAACACCACGGGCGACATTATATCCCGCGTTACCAACGACATAGAAATGGTGTCGGTAACCATTCAAGAAAGCTTTGTGCAGATAATTACGGCGGCCATGACGGTTACGGGCGTGTTTATCATGATGCTGAGGCTGGATTTGCTTTTGACCTTGATAGCGCTTGTAAGCCTGCCCGTCTTAGGTTTGGTATCAAGGGCGATAGTAAGGAAAAGCCAGAAAGAATTCGCCAATATGCAGTATTATATCGGCTTATTGAACGGGCACATAGAAGAAATGTATTCGGGGCACAGAATAATTAAGCTTTATAATCACGAGCGGCAAAGCATAGAAGATTACGAGAAAATAAACGAGGAATTGAGAAAGGCCACCAAAAAAGCCCAATTCCTTGCGGGCGTAATACTTCCCGCTTTGAAGTTTATCAACAACTTAAGCTATGTGGCTATTTGCGTGTTCGGAGGCTTTAGGGCGGGCACAGGGCTTGTCAGCATAGGCGACATTCAAGCGTTTATTCAATATACCCGACAATTCGCCCAGCCTATAGAAAATGTCAGCAACATAGCCAACACCATCCAAACGGCGGTAGCGGCGGCGGAAAGGGTATTTAAGATGTTTGAGATAGAGGAGATGACGCCGGACACGCAAAGGACGGATGTTTCAAACATAAGGGGAGAAGTGGTTTTCAAAAATGTGGCGTTCTCATATACGCCCGACAAGCCTTTGATTACCAACCTAAATTTGCATGTCAACTCAGGCGAATCCATCGCCATAGTGGGGCCGACGGGAGCGGGCAAGACCACCATGGTCAATTTGCTTATGCGTTTTTACGAAGTCAACAAGGGAAGCATCACCATAGACGGCAAGGACATAAGAGACTTTCACAGAGACGATTTGAGAAGTCTTTACGGCATGGTTTTGCAGGACACATGGCTTTTTGAAGGCACTGTGGCGGACAACATAGCTTACGGCAAGCCGGGGGCGACAAGAGAAGAAATAATCGAGGCCGCCAAGAAAGCCTACGCGCACAACTTCATTGAAAGCATGGAAAACGGATACGACACCGTGCTGAGCGACGACGCGGGCAACATTTCCCAAGGCCAAAAGCAATTATTGACCATAGCAAGGGCGATATTGAAAAATCCCAAAATAATAATTTTGGACGAAGCCACAAGCAGCGTGGACACCCGCACCGAGCAATATATTCAAAGGGCCATGCTTGCCATGATGGAGGGGAGGACAAGTTTTGTCATAGCCCACAGGCTGTCCACCATAAAGAGCGCTTCGGTTATCCTTGTCATGAACCACGGCGATGTGGTGGAACAAGGCAACCACGAAACGCTTATGGCCAAGAAAGGCTTTTATTACGAACTTTACACAAGCCAGTTCTTGGGCGTGCAAGATGACCAAGATTTTGAAAACGGCATGGGATTTGTGCAGACATAATAAAATATCCGCGATATTTATAGCGATTTTTTGTATATAATATGATAAAATTTGTAGCGAATAAGATTGAGATTATGATTTTATTATGGTATAATCTAAAACATAAGGGTGCTTTCGGAGGATTTTTTAATGCCCACATTTTTTCACAAAGTTTTTGAAGACGCAAGCCCGGTTGCGCCGTTGGGCTTGTTGGTGTTAGAAGGCGCTAAGGAATTGGGAAAATTAATAGATTCATATCTGGTAAACTGGTACAACAGAGACATCGGCAAAAAGAACTGCGCGTTCAGGAAAGATACATTCATTATTCCGTCATCTTGCCCAAGATTTACGACGGGCGACGGAAAAGGGATGATACACGACACAGTGAGGGGAGTGGACCTTTACATTATAGTTGATGTCGGCAATTATCACTGCAAGTATCAAATGCTGGGACAAACCAACAGAATGTCCCCCGACGACCATTACGCCGACCTGAAAAGGCTGATATCTGCGGCAGGTGGCAAGCCCGAAAGGATTACCGTCATCATGCCCATGCTTTACGGCGGAAGACAGCACAGAAGAAACTCCCGCGAATCGCTTGATTGCGCCCAAATGCTTCAAGAATTATACGCCATGGGCGTTAAGGATATAATAACCTTTGACGCGCACGATCCCAGAGTGCAGAACGCCGTTCCGCTTATGGGTTTTGACAATTTCCTGCCCTCATATCAAATAATGAAAGCTTTGGTGGCAAAATTCCCGACCTTAAATTTCGACAAAGACAATTTCATAATCGTTTCGCCCGACGAAGGCGCCATGAACAGAAATATCTTCTACGCTTCGGTGCTGGGCGTGGATTTGGGCATGTTCTACAAGAGAAGGGATTATTCCACGGTAGTGAACGGACGCAACCCGATAGTGGCGCATGAATATATTGGCTCAAGCGTAAAGGACAAGGATGTTTTTGTGGCGGACGACATTATCGCCACAGGCGACTCCATGCTGAGACTGTGTTACGACCTCAAGAACGCGGGCGCGAACAGAATTTTCCTTACCTCAACATACGCTTTGTTTACCGAGGGCGTGGAGAAATTCCAAAAAGCTTACGAAGAAGGATACTTCACTTCAGTAATAAGCACCAACTTAACTTATGTAAAAGACGAAGTAAAAGAAATGGAATGGTATGTGGAAGCCGATATCTCAAAATACATCGCTTATATAATTTCGGCATGCAACCAAAATAAATCCTTATCAAATCTTCTTGGCTCCTCGGACAGGATAGAGGAATTATTAAAGAAGATGAAACAGGAGGAATAATGAAAATCGAATGGTTCGGGCATTCCTGCTTTAAGCTGACGGAAAGCACGGGCACAAGCGTAGTTACCGACCCCTATCATTCTTATATCGGACACGAGCTGCCCGAAATCGAGGCCGACGCCGTAACGGTAAGCCACCGCCATGAAGACCATTGCGCGGTGAACAAAATAAAGGGCAATCCCATAGTGCTTGACAAAATCGGCGCTTTTGAAATCAAGGGAATTCATATTTACAGCATCATGAGCTACCATGACCAAAAGAAAGGGTCTTTAAGAGGACGGAACCTTGTTTTCAAATATAGGATAGACGGCGTGGACGTATGCCATTTGGGCGACATAGGCGAAGAGCTTTCGCCCATGCTTGCGGAATTGATAACCCCCATAAACGTATTGTTCATTCCCGTAGGCGGCAGATACACGATTAACGCCAAGCAAGCCAAGGAATATGTGGATTTTTTGATGCCGGACATTGTCATACCCATGCATTACGCCAATAAAGACACCATGTTGGATATCGCTCCTGTGGACGATTTTCTTGATTTATTTGCGTCCAAGGATATCGAATACATAAAAGGGAATTCTATTGAGCTGAACAGAACAAATTTTGACGGAGAGAAGACAAGAGTAATAGTGCTGGAAAGATAGATTTACTCGTGCAAGAACTTCTGTTGGCGAAACCAAACATCAATCAATAGCAAACATACTTAACGATACAGGTATTAAATGATTTTATGTGCATATAATATTTGTATTAATTAAAGGTGCATTCTATATATAGATATTATTTTGTAAAAGTATATCAAAATTCAAAATTAATAAATTTTTTTCAGGAGGAATAAATGATTTATTCTGATTTTACAAGAGAACAATATGATGCCATGAATATTTTTGAACTGCGGCACATAGGCAGGGAAATAGGAGTGAAATCCCCTACCTCCAAAAGCAAGGGCGAGCTGATTGACAGCATCATGGAAAGGATAGAGGAAATCAAGACGGGAAAAATCACCCCCGACGACCTAAAAAAATCCGCCCAAAAAGGCAGAGGCCGTCCTCCCAAAAGCATTATGACTTTACATTATACCATGGACTCCATAAAAGCTTTGCGGGACAAAGACGGCCCCAGCATTCTTGACGGCGTGCTTTCCTCTCCGGAAGAAGCTTTTCCCGTGGAAGACAGCAAGCCTTCCGCAGGCGTTGCCGCGGCAAAGGAAAAACCCGAAGAAAGCGCGCCAAAGAGCGAGGTTAAAAATAATAACTGGAACAAAAAAGAGCATGTTGAAGAAGAACAGCCCGTTCTCCTTAAAGAGGGCGTGCTTGAGATAATGCCGGACGGATACGGCTTTTTGCGCGCCAAAAACTGCGAGCCGGGAGAAGGCGACGCTTATGTAGCCGCCCAGCGCATAAAGAAATGGGGACTAAGGAAAGGGGATTTTGTCAAGGCGGAAGCCCGCCAGCAAACCGAAAACCGCCCGGCGGGAGTATTCAACATTCTCAGCGTCAACGGCAAACCCGTGAACAATTTGCATGCCAGAAGGAATTTTGACAGCCTTACCCCTATTTATCCCGACCATAGGTTCAGGCTGGAGATACCCAACGCCAAGAATGATTTCGCCATAAGGGCCATAGATTTGGTAGCGCCGATAGGGAAAGGGCAAAGGGCGATGATAGTTTCTCCCCCCAAAGCGGGAAAGACCACCCTTCTCAAAAAGATTGCGCACAGCATAAGCAAGAATTATCCCAAGGTTCATTTAATGGTATTGCTGATAGACGAAAGGCCGGAAGAAGTTACCGACATGCAAAGGTCGATACAGGGGGAAGTGATTTATTCCACCTTTGACGAAACCCCCGAACACCACACCAAGGCCGCCGAGCTTGTGCTGGAAAGGGCCAAAAGGCTGGTGGAAATAGGCGAAGACGTGGTCATACTTATGGACAGCCTAACAAGGCTGGCAAGGGCGTATAACCTTGTTATCGCGCCTACGGGCAGGACCTTGTCGGGCGGCATTGATCCGGGCGCTTTGCACAACCCCAAGAGGTTTTTCGGAGCGGCAAGGAACATAGAAGACGGCGGCAGCCTTACCATAATCGCCACCGCGCTTGTGGATACGGGCAGCAGAATGGACGATGTGATTTATGAAGAATTTAAGGGCACGGGCAACATGGAAATCCACCTTGACCGCAAATTGTCGGAGAAGAGGATATTCCCCGCCATCGACCTCAACCGCAGCGGCACAAGGAGAGAAGAGTTGCTGCTTGACCAAAAAGAATTGGAAGGGATTTGGGGCATGCGCAAAATGTTCTCCAACGGCGAAACCGCCGACACTACCGAAATGCTTATCAACATGCTAATCAAAACTTCCACCAACAGGGAATTTATCGAACAGCTTAACATGCAGCTTATGGCGCTCCAAAAGAAAGGGTACACAATCAGATAGCCCCAAGCCATATTTTGGAAAGAATACTGGACTAAGGACTATTTTAGGTGTATAATAAATACTGTTCAATTTTTATAAAATACAATGGGAGGACTTAAATGCCACTTGTAACAAGTAAAAAAATGTTTGAGAACGCCTACAAAGGCCACTATGCCATAGGCGCGTTTAATGTAAACAACATGGAAATTATTCAGGGAATAGTCAACGCCGCCAAAGCGGAAAGGGCTCCTTTGATTTTGCAGGTAAGCGCGGGCGCCAGAAAGTACGCCTCTCCGATATATTTAAGAAAAATGGTGGAAGCCGCGGTGGAAGAAAGCGGTTTGCCCATTTGCCTGCATCTTGACCACGGCGATACCTTCGAGCTGTGCAAGGAGTGCATAGACATGGGATTTACATCGGTAATGATAGACGCTTCCCACCACAGCTTTGCCGAAAACATCAAGATAACAAAGAACGTGGTTGACTACGCGCACGACAGAGGCGTTGTAGTGGAAGCCGAGCTGGGCAGATTGGCGGGAATCGAAGACGCGGTTAACGTAAGCGAAAAAGACGCCGCTTTTACCGATCCCGACCAAGTGCAGGAATTTGTTACCAGAACGGGCGTGGACAGCCTTGCCATAGCCATAGGCACAAGCCACGGCGCTTTCAAGTTCAAGGGAGAGCCCAAGCTGCGCTTTGACATACTTGAGGAAGTGGAAAGAAGACTGCCCAATTTCCCCATAGTATTGCACGGCGCTTCCAGCGTGCCCCAATATCTTGTGGAACAAATTAACCAATACGGCGGAAATATGCCGGGAGCAAAGGGCGTTCCCGAAGAGATGCTAAGAAAAGCCGCTTCCATGGCGGTATGCAAGATTAACATCGATTCGGATATCAGAATGGCGGTAACGGCGACCATAAGGAAATACTTTGTGGACAATCCTTCCCACTTCGACCCCAGACAGTATCTTGGCCCCGCCCGTCAAGCGGTGGAAAAAATCGTGCGCCACAAGATAGTCAATGTGCTTGGCTGCAACGGCAAAGTCGACGAATTATTATAATAACATCAAAAATACCATTGACCTTAAAACCGCCGACAGCGTTCGGCGGTTTTTTTGTTGCAAGCTTGCGCTTTTGACGGAAATATATTATTTTGATGATTTTCAAACTGATTGATGCTATAATATTGAATATGCTTAAAGAAAATGAAAAATTTGAAAGTCTTGACTATAAAGGGCTGGAAATAATCCAAAGCAAGAACGGATACCGTTTTACTTCGGACGCCGTTTTATTGGCGAATACCGTCAAGGCTTTGCCGGGGCAAAGAGCGGTGGACTTGGGAACGGGGTCGGGCATAATCGCCATACTGATAGCCGCCAAAACGCAGGTCAAAGAGGTTATCGGCGTGGAGATACAAAAAAGGCTGGCCGATATGGCAAAAAGGTCGGTGGAACATAACAATTTAAGCTCAAAGATAAAGATAATAAACAAGCCTTTGCAGGGCATATATAAAGAATTGGGGAATAATTTTGATATCGTGGTCTGCAATCCGCCTTACCAAACCTTGACCTCAAAAAAGGACAACCCCGATGAAGAGGATATTTGCCGCTATGAATACGCGGTAACGCTTAAAGAAATAATGGAATGCGCGCAAAAACTCCTTAAATTCGGAGGGAATTTTTATATAATAAACAAAGCCAAAAGGCTGTCCGAAATGATATATTTTATGAAAGAACATAAAATAGAGCCCAAAAAAATCACGCTGATACAGCCCAAACCCGATAAAAGCATAGACACGGTAATTGTGGAGGGCAAGAAAGGCGCCAAGTCTTCGCTGGTCATTCCCAAACCGTTGGTTGTATATAACGAAGACGGGACTTTTACCGACGAAGTCAAAAGGATGTACGGAATTGAAGGGTAAATGTTATTTGGTGGCCACGCCGATAGGGAACTTAAAGGATATCACATTAAGGGCGCTTGAGATATTAAAGCAAGTCGATGTCATCGCTTGCGAAGACACTCGGCATACGCTCAAGCTGCTCAACCATTACAATATAAGCAAGCCTTTAATAAGCTACCATAAACATAAAGAAAAAGCGGGCAACCAGCAAATTTTGAAAATGCTTAAGGACGGAAAAAGCGTGGCGGTGGTGAGCGACGCGGGCATGCCCTGCGTCAGCGATCCGGGGGCGAGCTTGGTAGGGGAGATAAGGCAAGAAGGCTTGGAAATAACCGTATGTCCGGGAGCCAGCGCCTTGACGGCGGCGGTGTCGCTGAGCGGCATTGAAGGGCCTTTTACCTTCCTTGGGTTTTTGAGCGACAACAAAAAGCAAAGGGACAGCCTTTTGCAAAGCGTAAAGGACACGCCTTGTTCGCTTGTGGTTTATTGTTCCCCCCACGATTTGCAAAAAACGCTGAACGTTTTATATGAGAATTTGGGCAAAAGGGCGGTCAGCATAATAAAAGAAATGACCAAAATCCACGAAAAGGTTATAGAGGGCACGCTTGGGGAAATAACGCTTGAGCAAGCGCCCAAAGGGGAATTTGTGATTGTTATTGAGCCGCCCCGGCAGCGAACGCATGCCATAAGCGACGACGAGATAAGGGAATTATTAAAAGAATATATAGCACAAGGCTTGTCAAAAAAAGACGCCGCCATTAAGGTAAGCAAAGAAAAAGGCGTCAGCAAAAACAGAGCATACAATCTTTCGGTCAACATTTAGATTATTCTGCACAAAGCGCAGGAAGCTATGGCGCCCATAAGCGAGGCAAAAACCGAAATGGGTATGGCAAGCCCGCTTTTTTTATCTTTGGAAGTGGAGAAATAAACGGCCACGATATAGAATATGGTGTCGCTGCTCCCCATGATTACGCTTGCGCAGCGGCCTATGTAGCTGTCAACGCCGTAGTCGGCATAAATTTTTTCCAAAAGCGACAAGCTGCCGCTGCCCGACAGCGGACGCAGTATTAAAAGCTCGCAAAGCTGAGGGGGTATCCCCATAACTTTGAAAACGGGAGACACCGCCCTTCCCAGCATTTGCGACAAGCCGCTTGCGCGCATTAATTCTATGGAGATTAAAATGGCGGCAAGGTAGGGGAGCAAGGATATAACCAGATTAAACGCTTCCTTTATGCCCTCAATGAAGCTGTCGTACACGGGAATTTTTTTCAAAAGGGCGACAAGCAAGGTTATTATCAGCAGAACGGGCGTTATCAGCATTTTATTTTACCAATGCCTTTACCAGCAGAACGCCTATGAATGTGGTGAAAAAAGTGGCGATAAGCGAAGGGATTATAATGTCCGAAGCGCTGTTATAGCTTGCCCTTAGCGCCACGATAGTGGCGGGTATTATTTGTATGGAGGTGGAGTTTATAACAGCCAGCATAACCTTGTTTTTATGATGCTTCATGCTCTCTATGGACTTTATGCCCATGGGCGTGGCTGCGCCCCCCATTCCCAGCATATTGGCGGACAGGTTAAGGCTCAAATACTTGTATGTTTGCGGGCTTTCGTCTTTGAAAAGATATTGTATGGGCTTTTTGAGCTTTTTGGCAAGCGCCTTGTCCAATTCGGCTTTTTCCATGATTTTTAATATGGAAAGCCATAAAGCGTAAACGCCGAACAGCTTGACGGAAAGAGCCAGCCCGCCGTTGGCGCCGTCCAAAACAGCGCCCATAACCTTTTCGGGCGAGTTAACCGAAATAAGATATATCGAAACCAGCATAATAACAAAAAATACAATATTCATAGTAAATATTGTATTCTTGCCTTGCCCGTTTCTTTAATGGATTTAACGGTTTTTATAAATTTTTATAATTTGTAAGGACTTAAAAAGCTAAGCTTTTCTCTGCTTTCTTTTTTGTTTTTCCGCCAGTAATTTTTCAGCCTGTTTTTTGCTTTCGCTTTCAACGGTTGACTTTATGGTCGTCAAGGTGTCGATGTATTTGCCCGCGTTTTTTTCAAGCGCAGACAGATTTTCTTTTACCACAGCGCTTGACAAGGTCTTCAATTCCGCCGCGTGCGGCTTGAAGATATGGATATCATACTCATAGACAAGGTTTTCCATATACCTTTGGGCGAACATCAAATAGTTTTTTATGTTCAATAAGGAAAGGCGGGTCAACCTTTCTTTTTTGTTGAAATTCAATTTCCGCATCAGCTTGACGGCGCGGTTAAGGCAAAAAACGCATTCGTCAAACTCCGTGCGCTTGCCGAAGCTCATGTATACGGTAACAAGAATGACCAGACAGCTTGACAAGAAAAGGTACTTTACCCACAATACAGCGTCGATTATGTCAAAAAAATACAAAACGGCAAGAACGATTATGACGCATAAACAGACCAAGGACAATATCTTTAACGCATTTAACGCCTTTTTCATATTCAAACCTCTTTGTTGGCGACATGAACATCCATTTGTTTGTAGGGAATTTTTATGCCGTTGTTTTCAAAGGCGAAATAGACTTGCTCTATCATATCGTAATATGTGCTCCAATATTCGCCGCTGGGCACCCACACTCTGAAATTAAAAATCATTCCGTCTTCGCCGTGTTCGCTCATTCTGATAAGGGGAGAGGGAGAGGCAAGCACATTGGGATGGGAGGAAGCCACTTCCTTTAACACCTGCAAGACTTTTTTCATATCCGATTGGTAGGACACTCTGAACCTCAAATCCAATCTTCTTGTGGGGCGGGCGGAATAATTGATTATTTCCGAAGAAATGACCTTTGTGTTGTTCATGACTATTTTTTTGTTGTCGGGCGTCAGCAATTCGGTGGTAAGGATTTCAATGGAGCGTATGCTGCCTTCTATGCCGCCTATGCTGACATAATCGCCTTCTTTGAAAGGCTTGGTAAAAATAATGATTATGCCGTTGGCGAAATTGGACAAACTCCCTTGTAAAGCCAAGCCTATGGCAAGGCCGGCAGTTCCGAGAGCGGCTATAAGCCCCGCCGAAGCGTTGGGGAACAATATGGAGATGACCATAAACAGAAGCAGCAGTTTGAGCGCCAAATTGATTATGGAAACGATAAACGAAGCGGTGGCGCCTTCAACGGCGGTGCGCTGCAAAGAAGCTTTGGCTATCCTTAAAACGGTTTTGATTATAACAAGACCGAGAAAAAGGATTACCAGCGCCAATAAAATATTTAATCCCGTGGACTCAAGGAAATTTATTATTTTATCCGTAATTTTATCCATTTTTCCTCCTTGTCCTGCATTATGGATAATTAATAACAATATGATAACAAAATTCTCTTAAGAATGCCAGTATAATTGACAAAAATAAAGCGGCGTGATATTATATAATGAAATTTTGCTTGTATTTACGAGGTATTTATGAATTATAACCCCAAAGAAATAGAAAAAAAGTGGCAAAAATATTGGTATCAGAACAAAATTTTTGAGGCTGTGGAAAAGCCGAACCAAAAGAAATTTTACGGCTTGATAGAATTCCCTTATCCGTCGGGTTCGGGATTGCATGTAGGGCATATAAGGGCGTTTACCTCCATGGAAGTCATATCCCGAAAAAGGCGGCTTCAAGGCTACAATGTGCTTTTTCCCATAGGTTACGACGCTTTCGGGCTTCCCACCGAGAATTACGCCATCAAAACCAAAACGCATCCCAGGATTGTAACCGACAGAAACATTAAGATGTTCGAAAAACAAATGAAAAGAATCGGATACGGCTTTGATTGGGACAGAGTAATAGACACCACCGACGAAAACTATTACAAATGGACGCAATGGATATTTTTGCAGATGTTCAAAAAAGGACTGGCCTACAAAGCCAAGACTTTGGTAAACTTTTGTCCCGAATGCAAGGTGGTGCTTGCCAACGAGGAGTCGCAAAACGGCATTTGCGACCGTTGCGGCAGCGAAGTGGTACAAAAAGAAAAGGATGTTTGGTTTTTGAAGATAAGGGCGTACGCCGAGCGTTTGCTTGCGGGGCTGGACAAGCTTGATTACCCCGAAAAGATTAAAGTGGAACAGCAGAACTGGATAGGCAAATCCAATGGGGCGGATGTCAAATTCACGATTAAGGACAACCAAAAGCAAAAAGAAATAGTGGTTTACACCACCCGTCCCGACACCATATTCGGCGCCACATTCCTTGTGATTGCCCCCGAGCATCCCATTGTGGAAGAATTTATTGACAGCTTGGAAAACATCGAAGAGGTAAGGGAATACCAAAGGCAGGCCAAGCTCAAAAAAGAGTTTGAAAGGGTGCATATGTCAAAGGAAAAAAGCGGCGTAAGGCTTAACGGAATATGCGCCGTCAACCCTTTGACCAACAAGGAGATTCCCGTTTTTATCGCCGATTATGTCATAATGGATTACGGAACGGGGGCGATAATGGCGGTGCCCGCCCACGACACAAGGGACTATGAATTCGCCAAAAAATACAACCTTCCCATAATCGAAGTGATTAAGGGCGGCGATATAGAAAAAGAAGCCTATGTGTCAAAAGAAGGCGGAGAAATGGTAAATTCGGGCTTCCTCAACGGCATGGACGTGCCCCAAGCCATTGAAGCCATGATAGCTTATATGAGCCAAAAGGGCATAGGAACGCCCAAGACCGATTACAAAATGAAAGATTGGGCCTTTAACCGCCAAAGGTATTGGGGAGAGCCCATTCCCATAATCAATTGCGAGAAGTGCGGACAGGTGCCCATGGACGAAAAGGACTTGCCGCTGAAGCTGCCCGAGCTTGACGATTTCACGCCCGCCGACGACGCTTCCTCTCCGCTTGCCAAGGTTACCGAATGGGTAAACACCGTATGCCCCAAATGCGGCGGAAAGGCGACCAGGGAAACCGACACCATGCCCCAATGGGCGGGAAGCTCATGGTATTATTTGAGATACATGAGCCCGCGCGACAACGAACACGCGGTAAATCCCGAAGCTTATAAATATTGGGGGCAGGTGGATTGGTACAACGGCGGAATGGAGCACGTTACCAGACACTTGATTTATTCAAGGTTTTGGAACATGTTCTTATACGACATAGGCGCGGTAACGCACGAAGAGCCGTATAAGAAAAGGACGGCGCAGGGGCTGATTTTGGGCGCGGACGGAGAAAAAATGAGCAAGTCCAGAAACAATGTGGTAAACCCCGACGATGTGGTGGACGAATACGGCGCCGACGTTCTGAGAATGTTCATTTTATTTATAGGCGATTACGAAAAGAGCGCGCCGTGGAATCCCGACGCCATAAAAGGTTGCCAAAGGTTTCTGAATAAATTTTGGAACTTAATGGATATGATAAAGGAAGGCGACACCAAAGGCGCCAACATCGATTACTGCATCAAGAAGGTGGACGAAGACCTGGAAACGCTTAAATTCAACACCGCCATAGCCCAGATTATGAGTACGGTGAACGATATATACCAAAGGGGATATGTAACAAAAGAAGAGCTTAACAAGCTGATAATTATTCTGAACCCCATAGCTCCTCACATAACAAGCGAAATGTACGAAATCGTCAACGGCGGCGCCAAGATAGAAAAAGCGCAATGGCCGCAATACGACGAAAGCAAACTGACATTTGACGTGGTGGATATCCCCGTGCAGATAAACGGCAAATTAAGGGCAAGGATAAGCGTAAACAAGGACGCTACCGAGCAAGAAGCGCTTGACAATGTCAAAAACAACACCAAGGTATTGGACGGCAAGCAGATTATCAAGGTAATTTATGTGCCGGGAAGGATAATAAACATAATAGTAAAATAACCGTTTTTACTTTTTTATTACTCAAAAAACATACGCCTTTACCTTGAATATAGTTGATATTAAAAGGGAAAAATATTAGAATTATGTCAATAAATTTAATCCATACGGAGGTTTTTAACAAATGGCAAGAGTAAAAATAGGAATCAATGGTTTCGGAAGAATCGGTCGTTTGGTATTCCGTGCGTGCTGCGACAGAAAAGATGTAAAGGTAGTAGGCATTAATGATCCTTTTATTGATTTGGATTATATGAAATATATGCTTCAATACGATACGGTGCACGGCAAATTTAACGGTACCGTGGAAGTAGCCAACGGCAAGCTTATCGTCAACGGCAACGAGATAGCGGTATTTGCCGAAAAGGATCCCGCCAATATCGATTGGAAGTCCTGCGGCGCCAAATATATAGCCGAGGCTACGGGCGTATTCACAACGGTGGACAAAGCGAAGGCCCACTTCAAGGGCGGCGCCAAGAAAGTGGTTATCACCGCTCCCTCAAAGGACGCTCCCATGTTCGTTATGGGCGTTAACGAAAACACATACGACAAGAAGATGAAGATAGTATCCAACGCCAGCTGCACCACCAACTGCCTTGCTCCTTTGGCCAAGGTAATAAACGATAAATTTGGCATTGTGGAAGGCCTTATGACAACCGTACACGCCACCACCGCCACCCAAAAGACCGTGGACGGTCCTTCAATGAAGGATTGGAGAGGCGGAAGAGCGGCTTCGGGTAACATCATTCCTTCCTCAACGGGCGCGGCCAAAGCCGTGGGCAAGGTTATACCTGAGCTTAACGGAAAGCTTACGGGCATGGCCTTCAGAGTGCCCACTCTTGACGTAAGCGTAGTGGATTTGACGGTAAGGCTGGAAAAGACAACCTCTTACGAAGAAGTAAAAGCCGCGGTTAAGGAAGCCAGCGAAACATATATGAAAGGCATTTTGGGCTACACCGAAGACGACGTGGTATCCAGCGATTTCATCCATGACTCCAGAACCAGCATATTCGACGCCAAAGCGGGCATCGAGCTTAACGGAAACTTTATGAAGCTGGTAAGCTGGTACGACAACGAATGGGGATATTCCAACAAAGTGGTAGACCTTATCGCCCACATGGCGAAGGTGGACAGAGCCGAGTAATTAAATCATATAAATTTTTTGAAAAAAGGAGTGGAGGGTAAGCCTTCATTCCTTTTTTTAATTTAGCGGTTTATTTAAGGTAAAAAATGGATTTATTTCACGGCGCTGATTTTACGGCGCAAAGAGTATATCAAATAGCTAAATATCGTTTGACATAGCATGTAGATTTTGATAAGATAATTGCGATAAAAGTGTTTATATTGTTTCAATATAAAAATATAAAAACGGAGGAGCTTTTATGGAAAAATTAGACAAATTTTTCAAGCTCAAAGAAAATAATACCACGCTGTCAAAAGAAATTCTTGCCGGCGCGACTACTTTCTTTGCGATGGTTTACATCATTTTCGTAAACCCCAACATTTTGAGCCAAACGGGCATGAAATGGAACGCGGTTTTCCTTGCTACCATCATAGCTTCCTTTATCGGAACTATCGTTATGGGCTTATTCGCCAATGTTCCTTATGCTCAGGCTCCCGGCATGGGACTTAACGCATTCTTCACCTTTACGGTTTGCTTCGGTCTCGGTTTTTCTTGGGAAGAAGCGCTTGCTCTGGTATTCATCTGCGGTATCATAAACATCATAATTACCGTAACCAAGATAAGGAAATACATAATAAAAGCCATTCCCAAGAGCTTGCAGAACGCCATCGGCGGCGGTATCGGCATATTTATTGCTTACATAGGGCTTAAGAACGCCAACATGATGACATTTACGCTTGATCCCAACCATTGGACGGAAAGCTTCGGAACGGTATTCGGAGACGCCAGCGCCGTTCCCGCCATCACCGATTTCTCCACGCCCGTGCCCATTCTTGCGGTCATCGGTTTGGTAATTACCATAGTGCTTCTTCTTTTCAAGGTCAGGGGCGCGATACTTATCGGCATAGTCGCCACTACGATTATAGGCATTCCCATGGGCGTAACCAAGGTAACGGGGCTTTTCAGCAACTATGACTTGGGCGCTCCTTTCAGAGATTTGGGAGAAACGATTGGCGCCGCTTTCTATAAGGGCATGCCCGGACTGTTCAGCGACGCTTCCAGAATCCCCATGGCCTTGCTTGCCATATTTGCCTTCAGCTTAACCGACACTTTCGATACCATCGGAACATTTATCGGAACGGGCAGAAGAACGGGGATATTCTCCGAAGAAGACCTTGCCGCAGTTGAGCATGGCAAAGGCTTCAAAACCAAAATGGAAAAAGCTTTGTTTGCGGACGCCATAGCCACTTCTGTGGGCGCGGTATTCGGCACCAGCAACACCACCACCTATATCGAAAGCGCGGCAGGCATAGAAGCAGGCGGCAGGACAGGCTTAACGAGCGTAACCACCGCTGTTTTGTTCCTGCTTTGCATATTGATTTCCCCCATAGTTGGCATAGTGCCCGGCGCGGCCACCGCTCCCGCTCTTATCGTAGTTGGTATAATGATGGCTGCAAGCCTGAAAGATATCGACTGGGCGGATTTGGCGGAAGCTATACCCGCGTTCTTCGCGGCGGTGCTTATGGCGCTGTTCTATAACATCTCAATCGGCATAGCTTTTGGATTCATATTCTATGTGATAGTTAAGGTTTGCAAAGGCCAAGCCAAAGAAGTTCATCCCATTATGTGGGCTTGCGCGGGATTGTTCCTGCTTTACTTCGTGCTTATGGCCCTTAACGGAGCCGGAATAATATAAGATGAAATATACCGAGCTGTCGATAGTATTTTGACAAAAAGCAAAAAGGCTATTCCCTCCCAATCTGTTTGGCAGGGAATAGCTGTTTTTGATTTGGGGAAAAACCCAAAATAAGGTATCATATTCGTGAGGTGTTTTTATGCCTAAAGTAGCGATAGTGATGGGAAGCAAAAACGACTATCCCGTTGTCAAGAAAGCCGCCGACCTTTTGAAGGAATTGGGGATACTTACCGTAGTCAGAGTGCTGTCGGCGCACCGCACCCCGGACGAAGCCCAAGCGTTTGCCAAAAACGCCATGGAAGAAGGCATAGAAGTAATAATAGGATGCGCGGGAAAAGCGGCGCACCTTGCGGGCGTATTGGCGGCCAACACGGTTTTGCCCATTATAGGGCTTCCCATAAAAAGCTCGACAATGGACGGTTTGGACAGCTTATTGTCCACCGTGCAAATGCCCTCGGGCGTACCCGTGGCCACGGTGGCCATAGACGGGGGAGAAAACGCCGCCTTGCTTGCGGCGCAAATACTGTCCCTCAAATATCCCCAGCTGCAAAAAAAGCTTATTGACTACAAGGAAAACATGAGACAAAAAATATTGTCCGACGACACGGCCTTGCAGAACGAACTTAACAAACAATAAGCTGATTAATTATTTAATTTTCATGAAGCGTAAAATAGCGGAGGGAAAAAATTATGGAGATTGATTACAAATCGGCGGGCGTGGACGTGGAGGCGGGCTACAAAGCCGTGGCCTTAATGAAAAAATATGTTAAAGAAACCTACGACAATTCCATATTGGGAGACATAGGCTCTTTCGGCGGATTTTACGCCCTTGACGACAAGCCCGACGGAGATGTTTTGGTGGCGGGAACGGACGGCGTGGGCACAAAGCTTAAATACGCTTTTATCGCCGACAAGCACGACACAATAGGAATTGACGCCGTAGCCATGTGCGCCAACGATATTGTGTGCCAGGGGGCAAAGCCGCTGTTTTTCTTGGATTATATCGCCATATCAAAACTTATCCCCGAAAAAGTAGCCGAAATAGTTAAAGGAGTGGCGGACGGCTGCAAGCAGGCAGGATGTGTTTTATTGGGGGGCGAAACGGCGGAGATGCCGGGATTTTACGCCCCAAACGAATACGACATCGCGGGTTTTTGCTGCGGCATCGTTAAAAGGAATAAAATAATAGACGGCAAGGACATAAAAGAAGGCGACATGCTTATAGGGTTGTCGTCGTCGGGCATACACAGCAACGGCTATTCTTTGGTCAGAAGGCTTTACGGCGAGAACTACAAACATTTGACAAAGTACGACGACGAGCTGGAGGCCGTTCCCATTGAAGTTTTGTTGACGCCCACAAAGATTTATGTTAAAACCATATTGGCGCTTATCGAAAAAGTAAAAGTAAACGGCATAGCCCACATTACGGGAGGGGGATTTATAGAGAACATTCCCCGCATGCTCCCCAAAGGCTTAATGGCCGTGATAGACACAAATTCCTACGAAGTTCCGAGGATTTTCAAGGCGCTGCAAAAGAAAGCCGATTTATCGGACACTAAAGCGTACAACACCTTTAATATGGGAGTGGGAATGGTGATTGCCGTTGACGAAGCGAACGCGGATAAAGCGCTGGCAACCTTAAAAAGCTTAAACGAAAAAGCTTTTATTATCGGAACGGTAACCAAGGGAGAAGGAGTAAAGCTGTGCTAAAATACAAACTGGCGGTCTTTGTAACGGGGGGCGGTACGGATTTACAGTCCATAATCGACAGTATAAAGAGCGGATATATAGACAATGCCGAAATAGCTTTGGTAATTGGCTCAAAAAAAGGCATCTACGCCCTTGAGCGGGCCAAAAAAGCGGGGATAGACACCGAGGTTTTTGAAGTCAAGGATTTTCCCGACCGCGCCCAAATGTTTGAGGCCATAATAAAGAAACTGGAAGAAAAGGAGATAGACTTTATCGTGCTTGCGGGCTATCTCCTTATTTTATCGCCCAATATCGTGGACAGATACAGAAACAGAATAATCAACATACATCCTTCGCTTATACCCAAATACTGCGGAAACGGCTTTTACGGCATGCGGGTACACGAGGCGGTAATAAAGGCAGGCGAAAAGGAGAGCGGCGCCACCGTGCATTATGTGGACGAAGGAGCGGACACTGGAGAAATTATTTTACAGCAAAAAGTGCCCGTTTACGAAGACGACACCCCCCAAACGCTTGCCGACAGGGTGCTTAAGCTGGAGCACAGGCTTTTGCCCCAAGCCATAAAAAAAATATTAACGGAGAGGACAAAATGAAAAAAAGAGCATTAATCAGCGTATCGGACAAAACAGGAGTGGTGGAATTCGCCAAAAGCTTGACAAAGGCGGGCTACGAGATTATCTCCACGGGAGGAACGGCAAAGATACTTAAGCAAAACGGCATTGATGTTATCGGGATATCCGAAATTACGGGATTCCCCGAATGCCTTGACGGCAGGGTAAAGACCTTGCATCCCAATGTGCACGCCGGGCTTCTTGCCATGAGAAGCAACCCCGACCACATGCGGCAGCTTGAAGAGCTTAACATAAACACCATAGACATAGTGGCGGTCAACCTGTATCCTTTCAAGGCCACCATAATGAAAGAGGGAGTAACGCTGCAGGAAGCCATAGAGAATATCGATATCGGCGGGCCCACCATGCTGCGTTCGGCGGCGAAAAATTACCAGGATGTGGCCGCCATAACCGACCCTGCCGATTACGACAAGGTTATAGAGGAACTGAACAGCGGCGGCGGCATAACAACGCAGACCAAATTTTATTTAATGTATAAAGTCTATCAGCACACGGCGGTATACGACACCCTTATTTCCACATATTTAAGACAAAAATTGGATATAGAATACCCCGAACAGATTACTTTCGCTTACGAAAAGGCGCAAATAATGCGCTACGGCGAAAACCCGCACCAAACGGCGGCATTTTACAAAGAGGTTTTGCCGGTCAAGGGGGCTTTGACTCAAGCCGTTCAGCTTAACGGCAAGGCGCTTTCGTACAACAACATCAACGACACAAACGGGGCGCTGGAACTGCTTAAAGAGTTTGACGAACCCGCCGTAGTGGCGGTAAAGCACGCCAACCCCTGCGGCGTGGCCATAGGAAAAAATATATTTGAAGCCTACCAAAGAGCTTACCAAGCCGATCCCGTTTCCATTTTTGGCGGCATCGTGGCCGCCAATCGGGAAGTGGACAAGGCGACGGCGGAAGAAATAGTAAAAATCTTCCTTGAAATCGTCATAGCGCCTTCTTTTACGGCGGAAGCGCTGGAGGTATTGAAGACAAAACCCAATTTAAGGGTGCTTGAGCTTAAGGACATAGACAGCAAAATCGCCAAGACCGAGCATACCCAGAAAAAAGTACTGGGCGGCTTGCTGATACAAGGATACGACGCTTCGGTAATCGGTGAAATGAAGACGGTTACCCAAAAAACCGCCCACGAAAAACAAATCGAGGACATGATATTCGCCATGAAAGTGGTCAAGCATACCAAGTCCAACGCCATAGTGGTGGCAAAGGACAAAAAGACATTGGGCATAGGCGCGGGACAGACCAACAGGATTTGGGCGACCAAGCAGGCCATCGAGCATGCGGGCGAGGAAGTAAAAGGGGCGGTAATGGCTTCCGACGCGTTTTTCCCGTTTAACGACTGCGTGGAAGAAGCGCATAAAGCGGGGATAAAAGCCATAATTCAGCCGGGCGGAAGCATAAGGGATCAAGACAGCATAGACAGCTGTAACAAATACGGAATTGCCATGATTTTTACGGGAGAAAGGCACTTCAAACATTAAGGAGGGAAAAATGGACATATTGATTATAGGCGGAGGAGGACGCGAGCACGCGCTTGCATACGCGCTTAAAAAGAGTCCCAAGGTAGAAAAGATATATTGCCTGCCGGGGAACGGCGGCATATCCCAAATAGCCGAATGCGCTCCCATAGGCGTAATGGAGTTTGACAAGATAATAGAATTCCTTAAACAGCATCCGTCTATCGGGATTACGGTGGTAGGGCCTGACGATCCGCTTGCGGCGGGCATAGTGGACGAACTGCAAAAGCACGGCTTCAAGGCCTTCGGCCCTTGCAAAGAGGCCGCCATGATAGAGGGGAGCAAGTCTTTTGCCAAGAACTTAATGAAAAAATACAATATCCCCACCGCTTCGTATGAAGTTTTTGACGACTACCACAAAGCCAGGGAGTACGCCAAACAATCGAGCTTTCCGCTTGTGGTCAAGGCCGACGGCTTAGCGCTGGGCAAGGGCGTCATTATATGCAACAACTTGAAAGAGGCTGAGAACGCTTTATACGACATAATGGTTGCGGAAAGGTTCGGGAAAGCGGGCAAGAAAGTGGTTGTGGAAGAATATATCGCGGGCAAAGAGGTCAGCATATTGGCTTTTTGCGACGGCAAAACCATTAAGCCCATGGTATCTTCTCAAGACCATAAAAGAGTGTTTGACGACGACAAAGGCTTGAACACGGGAGGCATGGGGGCATTCAGTCCCACTCCCATTTACACCCCCGAGGTGGCGGACAAAGTATACAATTCCATAATCCTGCCCACCCTTAACGCCATGAAGGCGGAAGGATTGAAGTTTAAGGGCGTATTGTATTTTGGATTGATAATAAATGAAGAAGGCATACATGTTTTGGAATACAACGCCAGATTCGGCGACCCCGAAACCCAAGTGGTGCTGCCATTGCTGAAAACCGATTTGTTTGATATAATACAGGCAATAATTGATGAAAGGCTGGACCAAACGGAAATCGAATGGCTGGACAAAGCCGCCGTTTGCGTTATGCTTGCCAGCGGCGGATATCCCCTTGAATACCAAAAAGGATATAAAATTAACATAGGAAAGCTTGACGACGATATTATTCTGTTCCATTCGGGCACAAAGAAGACGGACAGCGAATTCCGCACTTCGGGGGGCAGGGTGCTGGGCGTTACTGCGGTTAAGGACAGCGTAGAAGAAGCCCGCAAAGCGGTATACGGAAACATAAGCAAAATAAATTTTGAAGGAATGCATTACAGGAAAGACATAGGGATTAAAAATGATTAGAAGAGTTTTTTCAACAAAGAAAGCGCAATACGATGTAGCCGCCCGCAAACTGCTTACCGAATTAAGGGAAGTTTTGTCCATTCAAGCGGAAGACCTGAAGATTTTTCAAAGGTACGATATCGAAGGGTTGGACGATGAGTTTTTTGACATCGCCCTAAACACCATTTTCAGCGAATTGCCGCTGGACCAAACCTTTATCGAACAATTGCCCGAGCTGGACGGCTATCGGCTTTTCGCGGTGGAATATTTGCCGGGGCAATACGACCAAAGAGCGGATTCGGCCATGCAATGCGTGGAACTGCTTACGCAAAAACAGCGCCCAATAATAAGGTGCGCCAAGGTTTACGCCATAAAAGGCATAAGCGGCCAAGAACTTACCCGCGTTAAGCAATATCTAATTAACCCCATAGAAAGCCGGGAAGGCTCAATGGAAAAGCCCCAAACGCTGGAGCAGGAGCTTATTTGCGCGGAAGAAGTGGAAACGGCGCGGGGATTTATAAATTTTGACAATGAGGAATTGACGGAATATTATAATTCCCAAGCCTTCGCCATGTCCATGGAAGACTTAAAGTTTGTGCAAGAGTATTTTATCGCCGAAAAGCGAGACCCCACGGTTACCGAGCTTAAAGTGATAGATACCTATTGGTCGGACCATTGTAGGCACACCACTTTTATGACCGAGATTACCGGCATGGAAATCGATTCCGACAATCCGCACATATCCAAAGCCTGGGATATGTACGGGAAATTGTTTAACGAAATAAACGCGGGCAAAAGCAATAAATACAAATGCCTTATGGACATAGCCACAATAGCGGCCAAGAAATTGAAAGCGTCGGGGGCGTTGGACAACCTTGACGAAAGCGACGAAATAAACGCCTGCAGCGTGGTTGTGGATGTGGACAATGACGGAAAAAGCGAAGAATGGCTGATTATGTTCAAAAACGAAACGCATAACCATCCCACAGAGATAGAGCCCTTTGGCGGCGCCGCCACCTGCTTGGGGGGAGCGATAAGGGATCCGCTGTCGGGAAGGAGCTATGTATATCAAGCCATGAGAATAACGGGAAGCGCCGACCCCAACGAAAAGATATCGGACACCTTGAAAGGCAAGCTTCCGCAAAGGGTGATTACCACCACCGCAGCAGCTGGTTTCAGTAGCTACGGCAACCAAATTGGGCTTGCCACAGGCATTGTCAATGAGATTTACCATGAGAATTACAAAGCCAAAAGATTGGAATGCGGATATGTAATCGGCGGAGCGCCCAAAAGCAATGTGGTAAGGATGAAGCCCAAAGCGGGGGATATCGTTTTGCTTGTGGGCGGAGAAACGGGAAGAGACGGATGCGGAGGAGCTACGGGGAGCAGCAAGGCGCATACCGAGCAGTCGCTGACCGAATGTGGCGCCGAAGTGCAGAAAGGGAATCCTTTGACCGAGCGCAAACTGCAAAGGCTTTTCCGCAAAAAGGAAGCCGCACGCTTAATAATCAAATGCAACGATTTCGGCGCGGGCGGAGTGAGCGTAGCTGTGGGAGAGCTTGCGGACGGCATGGACATATACCTTGACAAGGTGCCCAAAAAATATTCGGGACTGGACGGCACCGAGCTTGCCATAAGCGAATCCCAAGAAAGGATGGCGGTTGTCATCCATAAAAGCAACTTAGAAAAATTTATCGAGCTTTGCCACGAAGAAAACCTTAACGCCGTGGAAATAGCCGAGATTACCGCCAACAACAGAATGAGGATGTTTTTGGACGGCAAGCTCATTGTGGACATAAAAAGGGAATTTTTGAACACAAACGGCGTGAAGCAAACTTCAAAAGTAGCGATAAAAGAAAAAGCCGTGGATTTTGAAGACAGCTCCCTTAAAGAAACGGCGAGCCTATCCGAAAAGGATATTAAACAAGCCATATTGAACAACTTGTCCAAGCTCAACAATTGTTCTCAAAAAGGCTTAATCGAGATGTTTGACAGCACCATAGGCTCTTCCACTATATTCATGCCTTTGGGCGGCAAGCGCCAGCTTACTCCGTCCATAGTCATGGCGTCCAAACCGCCGGTATCGGGAGAAACCGTTACGGCCACGGTAAGCAGCTTCGGTTGCCCCATAGACTTATTGTCAAAATCCCCTTTCACGGGAGCGGTTTATTCCATAGTGCTGTCCATAAACAAGCTTATAGCGTGCGGCGTGGGAAGCAATACCATAAGGCTTACTTTGCAGGAATATTTCAAACGCTTGCACAAAGACCCCGAAAGGTGGGGGGAAGTAACTTCGGCTTTGCTGGGCGCTTTGTACGCGCAAATAAATTTAGGCATAGCCGCCATAGGCGGCAAGGATTCCATGAGCGGCTCTTTTGACGAATTGGATGTACCGCCCACGCTGATATCTTTCGCCATGGGAGTGGGCAACGCCCAAACGCTTATAGACAATGTTTTCAGAAAAGGACAAAAGCTGTTCAGAATTAAACTGGTAAGGGACGAAAACTTTATTCCCGACTTCAAGTATTTGAAGAAGATTTACAACATCATCAATATCAATATAGAAAAAGGCAACATACAAGCGGCCACGGTGGTCGAAAGCGACACCATGACTGCGATAATCAAATCCCTGCTGGGCGAAGGCGCGGGGATGAGCTTCGCCAAGGTGGACAAAGAAATGTTTATGCCCGCTTACGGCGATTTTATCGTAGCCGTAAAGGACATATCCCAACTTCACATAGAAGAAACCGAATATTTGGGGATTGTGGACGATTTGGGGCAAATAAGGGGCAGTGACTTTGAGATATCGTTTGACGAGCTCAAGCAAGCCTATTGCAAAACCTTAAACGGCGTGTTCCCGTTTACGGCAAAAGCCGAAGGGGAAGCAAGGGCCTTTAACTATACGGTCAAAAACACCTATAAATGCAAAACCAAGGTGGCAAAGCCGGCGGTATTTATCCCCGTTTTCCCTGGTACAAACTGCGAGGACGACACCGCCAAGAAATTCCGCCAAGCGGGAGCAAATCCTCAGATTGTGGTAATGCGCAACCGCTCCCCCCAAAACATCAAAGAAACCATTGAAGCGTTTGAAAAGGCCATATACAACAGTCAGATAATAGCTTTTCCGGGCGGTTTTTCGGGCGGCGACGAACCGGACGGCAGCGGCAAATTCATAGCCACCACGTTCCGAAACCCCGTTATAGCTCAAGCCGTTTTTGATTTGCTGTATAAGCGGGACGGACTTATTTTAGGGATATGCAACGGCTTCCAGGCTTTGGTTAAACTGGGATTGTTGCCTTACGGCAAAATCGAGGCCCAGACGCCTTGGTCGCCCACATTGACTTTTAACAACATCAACAAGCATGTGAGCGTTATTTCAAGGATAAGGGTTTCTTCCAACCTCAGCCCGTGGCTGAGCGGCGTAAAGGTGGGCGATGTGTTCAATGTTCCCATAAGCCACGGAGAAGGCAGATTTGTGGCGTCCGTTGAGGAATTGACCAAGCTTGCCGAAAACGGGCAGATTGCCACGCAGTATGTGGATTTATGCGACAACGTTACCATGCTTTCGCCATACAACCCCAACGGCTCTATGCTGGCGATAGAGGGCATAACTTCCCCCGACGGCAGGATTTTCGGAAAAATGGGGCACGCCGAGAGAACGGGAAAACATTTGTATAAAAATGTGGAAGGCGAATACGATATGAAAATTTTTGAAAGCGGAGTGAATTATTTCTTATAAAACTTACAAAAGCTTAATTTTTGGTTTTACTTTGCGAAAAAGCGTCCAATGACGCTTTTTTGTTATGCCGCGGCGGCGAAAATCAAGTTTACAAAGAAATATTTGTTATTTTCCGTCGATGTGATATAATATTATTTACCAAGAATAAAAGTCGCAGTCAACAACGGACAATTTTATTTATTGAAAAGTGTAAGCGTATAAGCTATAATAAAACTATGTCGGATTTAATTATAGATTTATTGTTTGTACTAAGCGCGTTAGCGGCCATAATACTTTGTTCAAGAGCGATGTATAAGGTCCGTCAATTAAAACTTAAATACAAAGCGGCCATAATACTTATACCTTTGTACTACACCAAAGTATGGCATATAATGCTGTTTGTCATATATGTCTCTCTTATCGTTGTGGCTTTTATTTTTATGTTAACTACCCGCCTTTACGTCATTTTTTCTTCTATTATCGTTATTTTAATAATGTTTTCCGCGCTTACCATTAAGATGATGACTTGCAGGTTTGCCGTTCTTGACTGCGGGATAGTGACTCCATTCAGATACATTAACTGGTTGCATCTTTATGAATACAGCATTAAGGATGGCAAAGTTTTTTTCTATAAGGACGAGGACGGTTACGATACGATAAGAGCCATTTCCCCTCGACTTTCTTTCGACGAAGCCAATACGGCAAAACTTGAATTTTTGTTAAATCGCCACAAAGTTAAGAGCAAGTAATTTGTCAATCCTAAAAGGAATAAGCGCCATTCTGCCTGCATAGCTTATTATTATCCGCACTTTAATATAAACCAAAATACGACAAAAACAGTAATAATATTGAAGTCGGGTTATGATAATATGTAAGGGGTAAGAAAATGTTTATTGTGATAAAGAAAAGCAAACTGATTTTAGCTGTTTTGCTTATTGCGATACTTTGCATAGCGGCATCCCTATGCTTTAACCCGAAAGTCACAAGCGCATTTTCTGCGGCAAAGAAACTTCCCGTTTACAGTGTGGAATGCTCCGAAAAAAAAGTTGCCTTGACATTCGACGCGGCTTGGGGCGCAGACAAGACCTCACAGATTATGGACATACTGGAAAAGTATGAAATGAGCGCGACATTTTTTTTAGTGGGGTTTTGGATAGATAAATACCCCGAAAAAGCCAAGGAAATATTTGAGCGGGGCTTTCTTCTGGGCAACCACAGCGCCAACCACTTGCATATGAACAAGCTTTCCGCCGAGGACATGGCGCGGGAAATCGAAACAACCAACGCCAAGCTTAAAGAAATCACCAACGAAGACACGGTTTTTTTCAGAGCGCCGTTCGGGGAATACAATAATACCTTAATCGAAGTCCTTGAAGAAAAGAACATGCTTTGCGTGCAATGGGATGTAGACAGTTTGGACTGGAAAGGGCTTACGGGGGCGCAGATAGCCGAAAGGATATTATCAAGAGTAAAAAATGGCTCCATAATTCTTTGCCACAATAACAGCGACTACATATTGCAGGCTCTTCCTTTGGTGTTGTTGGGGCTCAAGAATAAGGGATACAAATCCGTAAAATTAAATGAGCTGGTACTACGAGAAGATTATTACATCGATAATAACGGTAGACAGCATAAGAATAAATAAGACACCAAAAGGAGTACATATAAATGAGTAGTAGTTATGAGCTAATGAACAACAATGTAGTCGTATTGTCGGGACAAATTTGCCAAGAACCCAAGTATTCACATCAAATGTTCGGGGAAGGATTTTATGAGACTTTTATTACGGTACCCAGATTGAGCGAACAGCTTGACATTATTCCCATAACAATTTCCGAAAGGCTGCTGAAAGACGAGCGCATGAGCAAAGATTTTCCGGTAACCATTACGGGGCAGCTGAGAAGCTACAATAAAATAATCGACGAAAAATCCAGACTGCTTTTGACCGTTTTCGTAAGGGATATATTGGATTACGACATGGAAAGGAACCCCAATTCCATCGACATAGTAGGTTATATTTGCAAAACACCCGTTTACCGCACTACGCCGTTTAAGAGGGAGATATGCGATATTCTGCTTGCTGTCAACAGGGCTTACAATAAATCCGACTATCTTCCCTGCATAGCTTGGGGCAGAAACGCGCGTTTTGTCAAAGATTTGTCCATAGGCACAAAGCTTATCGTAAACGGCAGGATTCAAAGCAGGAATTACCAGAAAGTCAACGAAAGCGGAGAAGTGGAAACAAAGGTGGCCTACGAAGTCAGCATCAATCGCATCAGCATGGAAGAAGGTTTTGAAAACAATCGCCAAGAGCAAAGTCAAGATTAGCCTTGTTTCAAAAAACGCTGTCTTGTTCATAATATAGCGGTATTATGTAAAAAATCCGAGCCCGCGCTTTTCAGCTCGGATTTTGATTTATATAATTGTAAAAATAAAGATAGTATGATATGATAAAT
>FZPS01000177.1_pt39 | contig 54843 bp, 52 predicted proteins | sample 1817821 | NCBI WGS metagenome assembly FZPS01 (sample SAMEA104158645, study PRJEB21678) | metagenome | place: Germany | collected 2015-04-21 | reverse complement strand
GTGTAGACGAGCATGCAGCGGGATTGGATGAGACAGGGATCCCACTGGTCTTGCTTCCGGAAGATGCAGAACGCAATTTGCAGGACCGGTCTTTAGACGAGTTGGTGCACAGGTATTGGCGCCCGATTCGTGAGATCAGGTTTGACCGTCTGGATGCAGCGCGGCAGATCGGCCTTGGACAGAGCGACGTTGACTCGAAATCGCCTGATCGGGCAAAACTGCCTATGGGAGATTTATCAGATTTTCCATTTCGTGACACAGAGGAGGTAGCGCAGGTACTGAAGAATATGTACGCTCTCATCCGTGAGAGAGCCAACGAGGCTCTGCGTCTTGGCGTGTCGAAACGCCCTGACTCATATAAATGAGTTGATTAGCTGGGCCAATCATCCGTCGGAGCTGTCGATTGAGTAGTCCGGACTCACACATGAGTTGACCCGGACTTGGGGAGGGTGACAGGGTGGAGTGTGTAGTTGTCGAGGATTTGTACAAACACTTCGGGCAGGTGAGAGCTGTTGATGGCCTGAGTTTCACTGTGTCGCAGGGCGAGGTATTTGGCATGCTCGGCCCAAACGGTGCAGGCAAGACTACGACAGTCGAGTGTCTCATAGGCCTGCTCAAGAGAGACTCAGGCCGTGTAGAGGTGCTGGGCATTGACCCGGAAGCAGACCCGGTCAGTATGAAGTCCAGAATTGGTGTACAACTGCAGACTGCAGCCATGTTTCCCCGCTTGACTGTCAGGGAGGTTGTGAAGCTGTACGCGACATTCTACCCAGACCCCCTCGGCATTGACGAAGCGATCTCCCTGGTCGGGCTCGAGGAGAAAGTGAACACGCAAACAAGGCATCTTAGTGGCGGCCAACTTCAGCGTTTGAGCGTCGCACTTGCGTTGGTTGCAAATGGAGAGATCGTGTTTCTCGACGAGCCGACAACTGGAATGGATCCCCAAGCGCGGCGGGCTCTCTGGGACATAATCGAGAATATGCGCAATAGCGGCAAGACCATCTTTTTGACTACTCACTACATGGACGAAGCAGAGCGGCTGTGCGATCGGGTAGCAGTTATAGACAAGGGCAAGGTCATAGCGTTAGGCAGCCCTGCACAGCTCATATCCGACAACTTCAGCGAGCAGGCGATCGAGTTCACTCACTCGCAGCTTGCCGACGATGAGCACCTTGAGTCTCTGCCCGGCGTCACTCGCAGACAGGTGGAAGGCGAGACTGTGATACTGTACACGTCAGAAGTCGCCAGGGCTATGGGTTCCCTGATCCAGCACGCACAGGATGCTGGCCTGGACTTGGGGCACGTGACTGTCAGAACTGCGACTCTTGAGGATGTCTTTCTGAAGCTCACAGGGAGGAGGATTCGCGAATGAGGATGTATTGGCAGTTGGTAGTAGCCAATGTAAAGGACATGGTCCGAGACAGGATGTCTCTCTTTTGGTTTGTCGCGTTTCCTCTGCTCTGCACCTTCTTGTTTGGGGCTATCTTCAGCGGAGTCGACGACGGAGAGCGAACGTTTGACATAGGCCTTGTTGTAGAGGACCAGAGCCTGCTCGGGCACGGGATTGTGACCGCCTTTGAGTCAGTGCCCGCGTTCAACGTCCATAGGGGATCCGAGCAGGACGAACTTGACTCCTTGAGGCAAGGGAAGCGGTTCGCTGTTGTCGTAGTCCCGGAGCTGAGCATACAAGCAATGGCCTCAGGTTCGAGCACGGAGGTCCTGGTATACTACGACGAATCCCAGCAGAACTACGCCAGGATGGTCGTTGCAGCTGTTGACGATATCCTAGCTGAAATAGAGCGCCGCGCAACGAACGCTCCACGCCTGTTTACGACGAAGACACTCAGCATTCACGTGGAGGAGTTCACAACTATCGATTATCTGATACCAGGGATAATCGCGATGGCGTCCATGCAGCTTGGGCTCTTTGGGACCTTTACCTATGTTGAGCTCAGAGAGAGAAAGATTATCAAGCGCCTTGGTGCCACGCCACTCCCTCGCAGCATGGTGCTCTGGGCTGAGATCTTGGTCCGCCTGGTCATGTCCGTAGTGCAGTGTCTGGTGATTCTTGTCGTAGGAGCGCTTGTCTTTGATATCAAGGTAGTCGGTAATTGGATTTACATTATAGGCGCGGTGATGCTCGGCGCGGCGACGTTTATCAGCCTTGGGTACTTCCTCGTATCCTTTGCCAAGACCAACGAAGCTGCTCAAGGCCTAGTTCAGATGGTTCATTTCCCTATGATGTTTCTCTCGGGTATCTATTTCCCCATAGAGATCATGCCCCCGTTGTTGAAACCCGTAATGAACGCCATGCCTTTGACCTACCTCGGGGATTTGATGCGCCACAATATCCTTGGACTGCCCAGTCAATTCGGAGTTCAAAAGGACCTTGCGATCCTGTTTGCATGGCTCCTCGTTACGCTTTGGTTGGCTATCAAGAGGTTTAGATGGGAATAACCATTGGAACCTCTTTGCCGGGATAAACGTCCATAGGTGAGTAGTGGGCTATTTGGTTTCTATTGCCCGGATCTATGCTTTATTATGGTAGTACTGGTTGCTGTTGTATTGCGGAAACGTTGGTTGACATCATGAAATCCATGGGGGAGTGAGGATGCAGAGACGAAAGAGAGCTATTGTGATTGCGTGTCTAGCGCTCCTGGTAGTGGTGTTTGCCGTGGGCGTGCGCTATAGAAATCGATTAAAAAGAGCTACCGCATTGCCTGAGCAGCGATTTGTACCGATGGCTGTGAGCAGGGCAACCTTGATCAACGAGATCAATGCCACAGGCAATGTCACGTCCGGCTCGACTGTAGATGTCTATTCAAAGAAGTCAGGAGTGGTAGACAGGATATTGGTATCTGCCGGGGACGAGGTCCAGGCAGGAGATGTACTTATTGAGCTTGTCAAGTCAGAGATCGATGTGCAGCAGGCGGAGGCGACGGTCCGCCAGCGGCAGCAGGCGTTGAAGTCTGCTGAGGAAACGTTGGAGAAGGTCAAGAAACTCTATGAGAGAGGCGCAGCAACTCCCGCCGAACTGCGCAATGCCGAAACCGAGGTCGCAAACGCACGGGATAACCTCGAGAATGCCGTACTAAAGCGAGACCAGCTCCTAACGGATATGGAGGATAGCAGCATCTGTGCTCCGATTGGAGGAATAGTTCAAGCTATCAACGTGACTGTCGGAGCGACTACGGGAACATCTTCTCCTGTTGCTAGCATAGCCGATCTCGGGGAGCTTGTTTTGGAAGTGACTGTGGATGAATATGACATAGGAAGGGTCAAGCCCGGGCAGCAGGCTGTGGTATCAATCGAAGCGCTGGCAGGGCGCATTTTCGAAGGGACTGTGACTCATGTCGGCAAGATGGGCGAGACGAGGAGCGGCGTGGTGTTGTTTCCAGTCCGAATAGCCATAAACAACGCGACCTCTGATGTGCGGCCCGGAATGAGCGCAGAGGCAGAAGTGATAGTTGAGAAGGCTGAGAACGTGCTCGCCGTCCCAAACTCGGCTCTCGAGCGGATGGCAGGCTCCTATTTTGCACGGGTATTCGAGGGTGACGGTAGCGACGAAGGCGGCGTGAAGCTTGTCCCGGTTGAGGTCGGAATGGCGACGAGCACTTTGACAGAGATCGTCTCAGGGTTGTCCGAAGGCGATCTGGTCGCTGTGTCTGGCGGTGTGATTGGACAGCCGGGCGCGGTTTTCCAAGGCTTCGGCGCTCCAGGTGTCAGCTTTTCGCAGGGAGGGCGAATGACAGGAGGAGCGGCGCGGCCAACGGGAGCGATAAGGATTGGTACCGGCTGGTAGGAGGCACATCAATGAGCCTGATTGAGCTAAAGAACATCAACAAGGTCTATTCTATGGGCCGCGGGAGTGTAAAGGTCCATGCTTTGAAAGACATAAGCCTGACAATAGACGAGGGCGAGCTTGTATCGATCATGGGCCCATCCGGCTCGGGCAAGTCGACGCTCATGAATATCTTGGGGTGCCTTGATAGGCCCACCTCCGGAGAGTATCGCCTCGATGGCCAGATCGTCAGCAAGATGAGTTCGGATGGACTCGCCACAGTCCGCAATCGCACCATTGGCTTTGTGTTTCAGTCGTTCAACTTACTCGCCAGATACAGCGCGGTGAGCAATGTGGAGATGCCTCTGGTTTACGCAGGGGTGCCGCCTCGGCGCAGGAATGAACTGGCGCTAAGAGCGCTTGAAATGGTCGGCTTGAGTGACAGAATCGATCACAAGCCCGCAGAGCTGTCCGGAGGGCAGCAGCAGAGAGTCGCTATAGCAAGGGCGCTGGTAGGCTCGCCCAAACTCATTCTCGCTGATGAGCCCACGGGCAACCTTGACACTGCTTCGAGCCAAGAGGTCATGAGAATCCTCTGCAGCCTCAATGAGCAAGGCATTACGGTGGTCCTCGTAACTCATGAGCCTGAGATAGCGAGCATGACCCCGAGGGTCTTGACGCTGAGAGATGGAATGCTCGTCGAGGATGCCAGAAGGCCGAAACAAGAGGTGACACGCATTGCGAGCAACTGACAACATACGCCTTGCACTTGCCGGAGTAGCGAGCAACCCTGTTCGGTCCATACTCACCGCGTTGGGGGTTATTATTGGTGTCGCTGCAGTGATTACTGTCGTGTCGGTTGGGACAGGCGCCAAACTAATGACCACTCAGGAGATACAGCGGCTTGGGTCCAATCTGCTGACCATAACGAGTGGATATCGCAGTGCCAGGGCCGGGTTGACTGAGGACGTGATTCCGGTCATAGAGTCGTGCAGCTTGATCACAGAGGTTGCCCCGCAGGTCACCTCTTCGGGCACAGCGTCCTATGGCAGCCAGAGCCTGAATACGACCATTATGGGCACCTCGGCTAACTACCCAGAGGTTAGAAATCTCAAGATAGCTCGAGGAACGTTTTTGGCTGACAGCGACATCGAGGAGCTTACCTGGAGTTGCGTGCTTGGCGCGGACTTGGCTGCGGAGCTGTTTCAAGGCGAAGACCCACTCGGCAAGAAGGTGCGCCTGGACCGAGTGAAGTTCACTGTGGTCGGGGTGGCGGAGCCTATGGGCGACAGTGCGCTTGTCAGCATGGATAACATGATGTACGTCCCATACACGACTCTGCAGAAGCGAGTCACTGGCAGCAAATACATCGGAAGCATCAGCGCCAAAGTCGTTGGCGAAGAGCACATGGATGCTGCCAGAGACCAGGTATACGCGGCTTTGCTTGCTGAATTGCAGGATGAGAACGCGTTTAGAGTGACCAGCCAGGCTGACCTGTTGGAGATCGTCAGCAATGTGACCGGAACGCTCACACTGCTCCTGTCGAGTATAGCAGCTGTGTCGCTCTTGGTTGGCGGCATCGGGATAATGAACATAATGCTCGTGTCAGTCACTGAACGAATCAGGGAGATAGGCATCCGCAAGGCGATCGGAGCAAGAGATCGGGAGATTCTAGGTCAATTTATGCTCGAGGCTGCGGCTCTGAGCCTGACGGGAGGAGCTCTGGGTGTGCTGTTTGGCTATCTGGGCTCCCGTGCGATCAATACCAGCTTCGGCTGGCCTACAGCTATCGACATGCGTTCGGTGGTCATAGGCCTGACTGTGTCACTTGGGATAGGCTTGTTTTTTGGCAGCTATCCTGCTTGGAAGGCCGCCAGGCTTGATCCGATCGAGGGGCTCCGCCATGAGTGAGAGTTGAGTCGGGAATACGGGCGGAGTGTCAGCAATGCCGGATTGGGCCACGAAGCGAAGGAGGCAGATTGGGTGAAAGGAGTCAAGACCGGTCTCACACTAGACCATTCGCATATCAGATTGAAGCCTGCTAGAGCAGCAGTTACTTCATTATTGATGATTCTGGCTGTGCTCTCAGTGATGCCTTTGGCGATGTTGTCCACGCCGACGCACGCGATGTCGCCGATGTTGATGACTGCGGCGTATCTCGCTTCAGGGGATGCGGTGATTGGAGCTGTAGCCGGTGATTTAGAGAACAACGATTCCGCTAGGTATGACGGTGTTAATGTTTGGAATATGGATAGGTTTGTGGACGCGGTGGTTGAGAGGTCTGATACGGTAGTGCGGGCCAGAGAAGCCCTCTATGTTGCTCAGCTAAATGCTTCCGCTGCTACACCGATCAATTCGCTGACAGTGTCGGCTACGGGGAGTTGGAGCAACCGCGCTGGCGACATGATGGCAGATCAGATCGGCGGGCAGAGCGGCGAGAAGGAGTCCAAGAGCCTGAATGTTCGCGCCCCTATCACTGATAAGGTCAGCCTAACCGCAAACTACACGACTGCACGAGGCGAGACTACGACAATCGGGTTTTCTTACACACCTTTTTCTGGTGCGACCCTGTCAGACATCAAGGAGGACTTCCTCGGCACTGCAGTAGGCCGCGCAACGGCCAGCCAGTCTGCGTTGAACGCCGTAGAGAAGGCAGAGCTTGCACTGATCGAGGCGATTGCTGCCGCGAAGTTGAACGCCAGGACCACCTATATCGATGCACTGAGGACTATCAAGTCCAGAGAAGCTGCAGAGGAGGAATACAGGCTGGCCGAGGTCCGGTTCGAGATAGCGAAGAGACGGTACGAGCTGGGCCTGTCGCCAGAGAGCGATGTTGAGGCCGCGAAATCGAGTATGCTGGATGCAGAGATCTCTCTAATACGTGCAAAGAACGATGAGGAGTGGCTGAGGCGCAATCTGAGCAAGATGACAGGTGAGGTGATGTCGGACGCAGAGTTCGTCGATCTGCCGGAGTTCTCTGAGGCGATCCCCGATGTTGATGACCTGATCGAGTCAGCCATGGCAGCAAATACGCAATTGATGCAGGCTGAAGACGATGTCAAGTCTGCACAGAGCGCCTTGGAGTCCGCCAAGAGTCTCTTGCCGGAGTTCAAGATAGACGTGTCTGCTAGAGACAGGGATGATTGGTCGCCTAGAGTGACCTTCACCGCCAGCTGGAGTATCTCCCTTTCCAGGTCGCATGAAGTGAACAGAGCAGCTTTGGCGCTTGAGCAAAAGGAGCGTGCCCTCGAGGATATCCGCGAGTCGCTTGCGACTGAGATCGAGAAAACTGTGGACAGATTGAAGATCGATATCTACTCCATGGAGAGGTGGAAGAGCCAGCTGGAGGCGGCTGAGGAGTCATATAGGAAGGCTCTTGATTCGTACGAGAGAGGCGAGGCTCTATTGATTGACGTAGACACGGCTGCACTCAACCTCAAGAAGACCAGAGATAGTTATATGAACTCGTGGGGATCAGTATGGAGCCAGTGGTACTCGTTGGTGGCTAAGTGTCACCTGGAGTTGGATGGAGTCGAAGTGGAATGAACGCCGCATCGGACGGTGTTGGCGCCTAGGACAAGTGAGCAGCTCAGCATTTGTATCGGAGGGGTAGTATCATGAGATCGAAGCTATCGGCTATCTTTGTGGTTGTCTTGTCAATCCTTCTTCTGTGCAATACTGCGCCCCTTTTTGCAAGTGATCAGTCTCCCGCAGTCGCTGGGGTGGCAGAAAGCAAGGCTGCAGGAGGTGCGAGTCTCGAAGGCACTGATGTTGGGGGCGGGGTTCTTGAGATCGCTTTGGTTGACTACGTCAATGCGTACATACTCAACTCAGACAGTGTAGAAAGCGCGCAGAAGCAGCTTGATAAAGCTGTGGAGTCCTGGGAGAGGGCTGTGGCGGAAAAGAGAGCGGCCTTGACTATCGAGGAGCTTGCAAACGCAGCTGAGACCGCACGGTTGGCGCTTGCTGAGGCGAAAAACTCTGCAGCAATACAGGCCATACAGGTGTATTTCAACCTCGGCAGAACTATCAAAGATACGGAGAGCGCGCGGGCGAGCCTGGCAGTTGCAAATGAGCGGGTTAGGATTACAAGGCTCAGACACGAGGCTGGATTTGCCACTGCAGATCAGCTTCTCCAACAGGAGAACTCCTATCTGTCAGCAGTTGATTCGCTGATCAAAGCAGAGCAAAACCTTGATCAGGCAATAGAGAGCTTTTGTTTGGATATAGGCATGGACCCGGTGGGTGAAGTCGTGCTGTTGACTGACATTTCATCGCTATACTCAGATGTCCCGGACCTCGGATCAGATGAGCTGCTCGAAGCGGCACAGGCGGCGAGTTCCAGCTACTACTCAGCTCTAAAGGCAGAAGAGTTAGCGAGAAAGAAGTACAACGCTCTGCAGGATCCGTTGATCGCAACTCGGACCGAGCGTGAGGATGCAGAAACCGCACTTGAGGATGCAGTGAAGAAGCTGGAGAATGCAAGCAAGAGCCTGTCCGACTCCGTGAGAAATGCTCTCGCTCAGCTTGATGCTTTGATCCGTGCTCTAGAGATGCAGGAGAAGTCGGTGCAGATATCGGACAACAGCCTCGAGATCGCAAGGATCAGATTTGAGCACGGCGAGGCTTATCAATACGAGCTAGACAACGAGGTCAACAGCAACATCTCTGCGCACAACAGGCTCAAGGCAGCTCAAGAGGACTTGTACCTTCAGATCTTGAGGGTTTATTCGCTCGCAGGCGAGGATGTTGTGAACTTGATCCGGTTGTGAGAGGATCTGAGTGTCCGCCCTCAGGCATGCGCGCGGACACTCGTTCCTTGACATCAGCCTCTCATAAGATCTAGAATACATCTGACAACTGAATCAACAAGCTGTCCGAGGGGAGCTGGGTGCACCCGGCTGAGAGGGCAGATTTGCGCTAGATGCTGGAACGCATGAGCCTGGAGCGCAAGAGCTGCCGACCCTTGAACCTGATCTGGGTAATGCCAGCGTAGGGAGGGATTAATGGTGGTTGCACATTGGCTCACTCCTCGCGGGTGAGCTTTTTCGTTTGTTGCACTGTTTTGGGTTCGGCGGGTTACGGGCAAGATGATAGGGAGTGAAACTGATATCTGACAGCGAGGAGGTCCTAGTGATGCCTAGATCAAGCGTTAGCATTCAGATATTGCCGGTTGTTGAGGACAAAGAGCGGATGTTTGGCATCGTAGACGAAGTGATCGAAATGATTCACGAGAGTGGTGTCAAGTACCACGTCGGGCCAACCGAAACAACGATGGAAGGCGATCTTGACGAGCTCTTGGACATCGTGAAAAGGGCTCACGAGGTGTGCCACAATGCGGGCGTTGCCTCGGCTATCAGCGTAGTGAAGATCATCACTGCCGGGAAGCGCGATACAGCGAGCATAGACGAAAAGATCAGCAAGTACAGGTAGCAGACATCGACTGCGGCCTGTGGCTTTGCAGTCTGCGCCTGTTGGCGTAGCAGGTATTTCGCCGGATCTGTGTGAGGTGTGAGTGGGTGGTTGGAAAGGCTCGAACTCGAGCAGCGCGAGAGTACATACCCGCTGCAGTGTTTCTGGCAGTCGTGGTTGTCGCTTGGGAGGTGTTGGTGCGTGTCACAGACATGCCCAACTGGCTGCTCCCTGCCCCATTGCGCATAGTCACAGCACTATGGCAGACAAGAGGACAGCTAATCTCACACGCAGTTCCTACGATCGTAGAGTCTGCGTTGGGATTTGTGATCGGAGTTGTGATAGGAGTCGCGACAGGGGTTGTAGTTACAAGATTTGCACTGTTTAGACGGGCAGTGTATCCGCTTTTGATCGCGCTTCAGACAGTTCCGACCATGGCTTTGGCACCGCTTCTTGTAGTGTGGTTCGGATATGGGTTGCTACCCAAGGTGCTGCTCGTTGTCCTGGTGGTGTTTTACCCGGTGGCAGTCAGCACAGTAGAAGGGCTTGATGCTGTAGACCGCAAGCTGGTCAACCTGCTGCGGACTATGGGTGCATCAGACCTCCAGGTTTACCTCAAAGTGAGGATACCTTCGGCTCTGCCCGGCATCTACGGCGGAATGAAGGTCGGAGCTACCTATACAGTCATTTCCGCCATAGTAGGTGAGTGGATGGGGGCAAGTAGGGGGCTCGGGGTATATCTGCTCAGGGCATCCAATTCGTTTGCAACAGATCGCGTGTTTGCAGGGATCTTGGCTGTTGCGGCTCTGAGCATAGTGTTGTTTGGAATAGTCGCGCTGAGTCAGCGGCTTACTATGCCTTGGTACTTTAAGCAACAAAGGCAAAGGGAGGAGACCATATGAGTGTTCGGTCAAAAGGGCTTATTGCCTTGATTATAGGGATGGTGCTTGTTATATGCCTGGCAGTCCCAAACATGTGGCCTGCGGCCTATCCGGCTGCAAAGAGCGCGAAGCCGATGCCGGTCAAACTGGTGTTGGACTGGGCGCCAAATACCAATCACACAGGTATCTACGTAGCACTTGAGAAGGGGTACTACGCAGAGGAAGGTCTGGATGTCGAGATCTTGGAGCCCGCCAGTGTCGGATCTACGGAGGCGGTGGTCGGCAGTGAGAAGGCGGACTTCGGTATCAGTATGCAGGAGTATGTCACAAGTGCACGGCTTTCCGGAGTCCCTCTAGTCTCGATTGCTGCAGTCATCCAGCATAACACTAGCGGTTTCGCTTCGATCTCTGACCGTGGGATAAGGACGCCTGAGGATTTCGAGGGCAAGCGGTATGGCGGATGGGGATCCCCTCTGGAGATTGCGATTGTCAAGGGCCTGATGGGCTCTGTCGGTGCAGATGTACAAGAGGTTGAGTTTGTAAATATCGGCATTGGCGATCTGCTTACGTTTATCCAGAGAGACATTGACTTTGTTTGGATCTATTACGGATGGGATGGGATCGAGGCTGAGTTGCGAGGGCTGGACCTCAACGTGGTAATGCTGGAGGACTATAAGGACGCGGTTCCAGACTGGTACACTCCGGTCATCATTACCAGCGAGGGATTGATCAAGAAGGACCCGGACAAGGTAGCTCGGTTTGTGCGAGCTACGGCCCGAGGGTACGAGTTCGCTATCGCAAATCCAGATGAGGCTGCCGCCATCCTCCTCAAGCACGCACCGGAGCTGAGTCATGAGTTGGTCGTTGCCAGCCAGCGGTGGTTGAGCAAGAGATACCAGGACGATGCAGAACGGTGGGGCGAACAGAAGCTGGAGGTCTGGCAGGAGTTCGCAGACTGGATGTACGAGCAAGGCATAGTCGACTCAAGGCTCGACGCCGAGGCTGCGTTTACAAATGAGTTTTTGCCATAGAGACGCGGTATTTCTATGCCAAACTCGCATCGGCTTGTCGCTGTGTAGCTCTTGCAAGACGTTCTAGTAGAGGGCATGTCGCCTGGAGGTTTGGGCCGGTTGTTGAGTGCAGCCGGCCCGGCACCCGGTCTTGGAGTGGAGGAGTAGCTCGTGGCTCATCTGGTAGCTCATCTTGAGGTCAACGATGTGTCAAAAGCCTATGATCAAGGACGGGGTCAGTCCGTCCAAGCCCTGTCCAACGTTTCTTTGCAGCTCGGTAGGGGCGAGTTTGTCAGCCTTGTCGGGCCTAGCGGGTGCGGAAAAACCACGCTGTTTGACATCATTGCCGGGCTGACTATGCCAGATCGAGGCCAGGTGCTGATTGACGGTATAGATCGGACCGGTGAAACCGGCTATGTCAGTTATATGCCACAGGAGGACCTGCTCTTGCCGTGGCGCACTACCCTTCAAAACGTCATGCTTGCTCCAGAGCTGCGCGGCGGGGACCTGACAGAGTCGAGGCAAGAAGTCATGAAGCTCATTGACCTTTTTGGGTTGTCCGGCTTTGAGGATTCGTACCCGTTTGAGCTGTCTGGAGGTATGCGACAGAGAGTGGCCCTGTTGCGGACAGTGATGTGCAAGAACGATATAATGCTCCTGGATGAGCCTTTTGGGGCGTTGGACGCTATCACACGCAGAGACATGCAGGTGTGGCTTAGGTCTGTCTGGGAGCAGCTCCGCATTACGGTGCTCTTTGTAACTCACGACGTTGAGGAGGCGGTGTATTTATCTGATCGGGTGTATGTCATGTCCGGCCGTCCCGGGAGAATAGTACATGAATGCGTTATCCCTCTTGAATCTAGTCGCCCCCGCACAATCACAAGTTCTCCCGAGTTCATAGCTCTGCGATCTCAAGTGATGGATGCCCTGGACTCTGGGACATGATTTTCTTCGTTCAGTTTTGTTTTGCAGAATAGCTAGAAATATTAGCTGTTGGTGAGCATTGGGAACTTTGTGGTCTGTATTCCAATTTGACGTGAACAGAACGCTTAGCTAGCGTGTACCCAATTCTTGCGAAGTGCATATATTGGGCTTTATAATAAGTTAATTGGTTGCATCCGTGTGCTTGCTTGACAGGGCACGTTAGGTGGGTGACTAGATGGAGGAAGCCAAGGTCGAGGCCTTCGAAAAGACGTATGAGGTAACCCGTCGCCTGTTTTCTGGGTCTGATCTCAAATCTACTCTCTCTGCAATCGTAGCTGTGACAGTCGATTTGATTGGTGCAGACTACGCGAGTGTTGTCTTGTTTGACGATGAAGGCCAGGTCTTGGAAGAGTTTGAGAATCTATCCAACCTGAAGCCCCTTAGCAAGCGGATGCGCTCTGATGGCATCACTCAGCGCATAATCTCAACTATGAAGCCTGTCTTCGTCCCAGATGTCTTGGAGCACAAGGACACGAACCCCGCACTCAAAGAGTCAGGAATCAGGTCTTACGTAGGTATGCCGCTTGTGAGCAATGGCCGTGCCCAAGCTGTTCTCTATGTATACAGCACCAAGAGCAATGCTTTTGACCGCCATCACAAGATGCTCACGGTCATGGCACGGTTTGCAGAGCTAGCCTTGAGAAACGCTGACCTGGTGCAGGAGATGAAGACACTCGCGATCCGGGATGGGCTCACAGGCTTGTATAACTACAGGTACTTCTATGAAAGACTTGATAAAGAGGCAGAACGTGTCCGCGAGTCCGGTTCGCCGCTTTCTGTGGTGTTTATGGACCTGGACAATTTCAAGTTTATAAACGATACATATGGACATCTTTGCGGGGATGTCGCGCTCAAGCACTTCGCACGGACTTGCCAGCGCCTGGTCCGCTCGACTGACGTCGTAGCCCGCACAGGCGGGGATGAAATAGTCATGATATTGCCGTCGACTACGGGTGAGGAGGCGCGTTGCGCGGTCCGGAGGATCCGCGACGCCCTCGCAGCGAGCCCGATCTGTCTCTCGGAGTCCGGCGAGCCGCAACAACCAATGACCTTGACGATGAGTGCGGGAGTAGCCAGCTATCCTGAGGATTCTAAAGATGTGCGAGAGTTGGTCAAGATCGCGGACCAGCGGCTCCTCGAGGAAAAACGCATAAGGCGCGGTTCTATCCACAGCCGCAGGTTTTGCAACAGGAGTGAAAGGCATCGAACAGCGCACAGCATGTAATCAGTTGCTTTTTCAAGAGGTAGTTAAGTGATCGATTTTCACTGCCACATACTGCCCGGGCTCGATGATGGAGCTCGCTCCTTTGACGAGTCCTTGGAAATGGCGTCCATTGCTCAATCGGACGGGATAAAGGAAATAGTCTGCACCCCGCACATCAAGAAGGGGTATGCAACTCCTACGCTCAAAGCGATCGCTGAAGCTGTACAGGAGCTTCAGTCTCTCCTTCAAAGCAAACGCATAGACATCCGGCTTCACTCCGCTGCAGAAGTGGCACTGGAGCGAAATCTTGCAGACCTGGTTGACTGCGGAGAGATCCCAACGATCGGAGGAGCTGAGCGGTTTATCTTGCTCGAGCTTCCATGGGAGCGGATCCCGCGTTACACCAGCACAGTTATTTCCGAACTCATATCTTCTGGAGTCACGCCCATAATAGCCCACCTCGAACGGTACTACCAAGTCATTGTCGATCCCGCTTTGGCATGGGAATTCGTTGAAGCCGGCGCTCTTGTTCAGGTCAACTCCGGCAGCATCACAGGGATGTTCGGTTACGATGCTCAAGTGACCGCGCGGATACTCGTTTCGCATGGCCTGGTTCATGTGATCGGATCGGATGCGCATTCTTCAGGAAGGCGAAGCCCCAAGATGAGCGCTGCTCGTGACCTGGTCAAGGACATGGTTGGCGAGGAACAGGCTGACAAGATGTTTCGTCTGAACGCATCAGAGATCCTGGCAGGAAGGCTGCCCAAGAAAGAGGCCCCAAGGGCGTACAAAGACTCCAAGCCCGGCAGTTGGAGAAGGGGGCTTCTAGGAAAGCTCGTTTTCTACCTGTCCCGCCAATTGCGCGGCCTGAGGTGATCGGCTGTGCCATGTGTCTCGGTGGCAACCTCTTACATGTGCTTTACTTAACTCCAAAGAAGGCGTTCTGATCCGCTGTTGCTTCTTCCTTACATCTATAAGGCTCTGAGTCTGGTGGAAGAATACAAGTGATCTTTCAAGGCTTATCTAGAGTGGCACAGAGAGGAGAGTAGATATGGCACAGCTGAACCAGATGGAGCTTCAGGATCTTCGCCACCTCATAGGCGTACACGAAACCTCACACAAGAAGCTAAGCGAATACGCTCAGCGCGCCACAGACCCTGAGATAAAGCAGATGTTCCAGCAGTCTGCTCAGTCGGCACATGCGACAAAGCAGAAGCTAATGTCTTTCCTGCAGTAGCGGTCGAGCGAGATTTTTGTTTGCTTGCAGCAACACTAAAGAGGTAGTAACCCATTCATAGGAGATGAAGTGAATGCAGGATCGGGATCTCGTCAATGATGTGCTTGAAGGCGTGAAGAGCAGCCTGGCCGACTACGCTCGGGCTATAGCTGAGGCTGGAAACCCGCAGTTGAGGCAAACCCTGACCCAGATAAGGAACGAGTGCGAGATGTTTCAGTATCAACTGTCTCAGGCAGCTATAAAGAAGGGCTGGTATACGCCGGCACAACCTGCTAGTGATCAAGAAATCGCTCAGGTGAGGACAGCTTTCCAAAGCTGACTGCTTGATAAAGCCAATCCAGAGTCCATGCAAAAGCTTGCCTGCTTGCTAAGTAGGCAGGCTTTTGTCTTGGCAATTCTCGGATGGAAGGATAACCAGTATCTCCTGGCGAAACCACTCATCATCTTAAGCATGGAGGTATTTGTATGGGATCTGGACAGATTAGTGTGGTTAAGCCACTTGACATCGCCTCCAGGGTTAAGGCCGCGAGGTCCAAGTTTGAGCAGATGCTCGGCAGGAGTGCGGGTGACGCTGTCGCGTATCATGCCCCGGGCAGGGTGAACTTGATCGGAGAGCACACGGACTACAACGGCGGGTATGTGCTGCCGGCTGCCATCGAGTACGGAACTGTCGCATTAGTCGCAAAAAGAGACGACGGAGTAGTTCGGGTAGTCAGCACCAGCCGTGAGCTGAGAGTAGAGGTGAGAGTTGACGGGATAAAGCCTGATAAGGCAAACGATTGGGCCAATTACCCTCTTGGGGTTGTACATATGCTGCGTGAACGCGGGGCCGAGATCGGCGGTGCAGACCTGCTCTTTGACGGCAATATCCCAGGAGGAGGCTTGTCGTCGTCTGCATCACTGGAGTTGGCCACTGCTGTTGCGATCCTAGGCATATGGGATGAGGAGATGGATCGGGTTGAACTGGTCAAGTTGTGTCAAAAGGTAGAAAACGAGTTTGTCGGGATCAATTCAGGGATCATGGATCAGTACGCAGTCGGAATGGGCAAAGAAGGGCACGCTTTGCTCATTGATTGCGGTGTGATCAAGCACAAGTACGTCCCGCTAAGAATTCCAGGCCACAAGATCGTCATCTCCAACACGAATAAGCCGAGAGAATTGGTGGATTCGAAGTACAACGAGCGCCAGGCACAGTGTCAGGCCGGGCTCAAGATGCTGAAGGCAGTGCTCCCGGACATCGAGTACTTGGCGCATGTATCGGTTGAGCAGTTCGAGGAGCATGCAAGCTCTATTACTGATCCTACTGTCCGCAAGCGAGTCAAACACGTGGTGTACGAGAATGCCCGAGTGCTGGATGCCGTAAAGGCGCTGGAGAACAGCGATCTAAGCGAGCTGGGCCGATTGATGATAGAGTCTCACAACTCCTTGCGCGACCTCTATGAGGTGACAGGCAAGGAACTCGATTCGCTTGTCGATGAGGCACTCAAGGTTGACGGAGTCGTCGGCTCACGCATGACCGGCGGTGGATTTGGCGGATGCACCGTCAGCCTTGTTAGAGAAGACTGCATAGAGGAGTTCACCAGGCGGGTTTCGGAGGGTTACACCAAGACTACCGGATTGGTCCCCGAGTTCTATATCACAGAGGCGGCAGGGGGAGCCGGTAAGGTCGACTAGTTGATTGATCTCCAATCCTACGCAATCGCCTCGCAGCATAAGGATAAGGTGAGGCAATTGCAGTATGGATGAGGTGATCATGTCATGAAACACTCCTCGTCGCATCGGGGGAGCTCGACCTACTTGGTACAGCCTGGAGACACTCTGTATCTTGTGGCGCGCAGACTCGGGGTGGCTCTGAGTGACCTCTTGTCTGCAAATCCACAGGTGGAGGATCCATCAGCGATCACTCCCGGCATGAATCTGGAGATTCCAAAGGCTTCAGGCGCAACTGCAGCGATCCGTTGCCTGGTTATGCATCCTGGCACTGCGACGCCTCGGGCCGAGGGTGTTGTTATCCTGGACTACCGCCGCGGGCGTATCAGTGTGTTGGCGCATGATTTGCCCGCGCCTTCACATATGTCCAGCGAGACATACAAGGTATGGATGCGCAGTCGCACGACCGGAAGATATGATGTCGCGCTTCTTTATCCGACACCTGCGGGAGTGTGGGCGGCTGGGCTGCAGACCCGATCACCTCTTGAAAACTACGACGGCGTGCTCGTCACCGGTGAGAGTGCCTACAACGATGAGAGGCCAAAAGGCCCGATTGTTGTAAGTGCCGCTATGAGGCATGACTGATCCTAAGACACGGTTGGTCTTGGGAGATGACTAATCGTATCGCAGGGCACACCGCTGCTCAGTTTTTGTCCTGCGTCTTTCTTGGAGGACAAGCCTTTGAAGGGCTATTTCCAATACATGCAGAGCACAGCGCTTCACGTAGAAAAATACTAATTCGACAGTGACATAGCATGCTCCTTGTCTTCGCATGATAGCCCGCCTTGCCAGCAGCGCAAGAGGAGAAGAAGTCCGTCTTGTAGAAAGAGTCAACAGTCCCAAGGATTCAGCTATTGGCCACTAAGTGAGAATTCCGTGGTGATTTTGGTATCTCTGTGCGCCTTGGACCTCCACTGCGCCAGTCTGTTGAGCAGTGGTCCAGGAGTTGAGAGGTGCTCACTGTGGGCGTTGGCGACAAGATACTCATCGTAGACGATGAGCCTGACATTCAAAGGCTGCTTCACTCATATCTTCGACGGGACGGATTCGTACCCCTTACAGCTACGACTGGTGCGGAAGCCGTCGCTATAGCCAGGGAAGAGCGCCCTGCTCTCATTGTGCTGGACATCATGTTGCCTGACTTCGATGGATTCGAGGTCTGCAGAAGGGTCCGCAGGTTCGCCGATTGCCCGATTATTTTCCTGACAGCTAGAACCAGTGAGACAGACAAGGTACTGGGGTTTGGTCTTGGAGGCGACGATTATGTTGTCAAGCCGTTCAGCCCGCGAGAACTGGTAGAGCGGGTCAAGGCTAATCTGAGGCGGTTTGTGCCAGACTCCTCTCGGCAGAGTACAGCCGGTGCGGTCTCAAGTGATGAACCGCATCGAGACACGCCGACAAGAGCGGCGTTTGACGACTGCATCCTCGACATCGAGTCCTATCAGTTGTTTGTCAGCGGCAACGAGGTCCCGCTCACAGGTAAAGAGTTTAGCCTGTTAAAATTCCTGGTGACCAATGCCAACAGAGTGTTTACCAAAAAGCAGTTATTTGAATCAGTCTGGGGGGAGGAGTGGGTCGGTGGCGACAACACCATTATGGTGCACATTCACCGCCTCCGCCAAAAGATAGAATCAGATCCGTCCGCACCCAAGCGTATAGTGACTGTCAGGGGTATAGGGTACAAGTTCGCCGGAGAGGTTGATTGGATTGCCGATTAGGGGCAAGACTCTCTTGGGGCTGGTCGCAGTCTTTCTTGTGATGTTGTTCGCCCTAGTTGTCGTGGTGTACAGAGTAGTCCCATGGCTTAGTATGAAGTATCCAGATATCCTCTTTGAGCCAAGAGGCATGATGCAGATAATCCTACTGCTTTCTGTTTCGAGTGTACTTGCCGCCCTTGCCCTGTCCTACCTCGTCTATCGAAGCTCGGTCATCTCGCCGCTGGAGCAGCTCAGCGCCACTACGTACAACTTCACAGGGAGAGATTATGCAACTCGGATCAATGCTACCGGTGATAACGAGTTGGCTCAGATTGCCCGTGCGCTCAATGATATGGCCTCCCGCCTCTACGACTACAGCCACTCCGAACATACCCTCGAGGTGTATCGCAGGGAATTGATAGCAAACGTGAGTCATGACTTGAGGACTCCTCTCGCAATGGTTAGAGGCTACATCGAAGCGCTTAGAGACGGCGTGCTCCCAGAAGGCATGACGCCTGAGCAGTGCCTCGAACTCATTGAAGAAAAGATCAACAGGCTAAATGCGCTCATTGACGATCTCTTGTTGCTCTCGAGGTGGGAGAGCAGGCGGTTTCCGATGAATCCGGTGCTGGTCGAGTCCTCTGAGATGCTGCGAACCATCCTTGCAGGGCTAGTGCATGATTGCGAGGCAAGAGGCGTGACTCTCGAAGCCGACATCCCCGAAGTCTCTCACATGGTCTACGTAGACGTATCGGCCATGGAACGGGTGATCATCAACCTTGTCACCAACTCGCTTAGTTATGTATCCAAGGGAGATATCATCAAGGTTTCGTTGAAAAACCGGCTGGACGGAGTGGAAATCATCATTGATGACTCCGGGCCCGGGATACCTGAGGATGCACTCAGCCATGTCTTTGACCGATACTACTCCAGCAGGCCGCGTGAGGTGGCAACCCCTGCCGGGGTAAAGACGTCTACGACTTCCAGAAAAGAACGGGGGCCAGATGGTGACTTGGCGACCTATGGGACAGGGCTAGGCTTAGCTATAGTGAAGGAGATAGTACAGGCGCACGGCGGCCAGGTCTATGCTGCCAACCGGCCGGAGGGCGGGAGCCGTTTTGTGGTGGTGATTCCCCGGCGTTTCAAATCCTCAAGGTTCGTAAAGACCAGTGTGGGAGCGCGTCGAGGCAATGCTTCTTGACTTGGTGAGTTTGTCGTACAAGAACCTGAAGCGTTGGCCTGTGTTGTCCGTATGTCTGGCAGTGTTGGTTGTCCTGAGTACGTTGGGCGGGTTGATGCTGCTAAACGCGCTCCAGACAATGCGCACATTCGGCATTGATCCTGCTGGAGCCGCTGCAGAGACGTCCGGCCTTATACATTTGGGCAGGAGTTGGAGAGGCAGCGGCCATGAGGCAATCAGTGACAGCCGTATCTCCACTCTGTTGGAGATGCTGCAGCGGTTCGGATGTCAGGTATCTCCGGTGTTCATCTACGGAGAAGGCGCAGAAAAGCGCGTATCTATCGGCGAAAGCGACTACTACGCCAGACAGGGCTTTATAGGAGTGTCTTCGGACTATGTAGAGATAGCGCGCTCTTCTCTCTTGGAGTTGGTCGAAGGGCGCTTTTTTGACGCAGCGGAGGTCGACTCTTTGGCTCGAGTGGCTGTAGTAGGCAGCTCGATTGCTTCGCTTGTGCACGAATCCGTAGGCTTACACCTGCCTGCTCCGATCTACATCGATGGCATTGAATACGAGGTGGTCGGTGTGGTTGCAGCTGTGCAGGACTCTCGCAGTCGCCTCAGAGATCTGAGTCTCGATGAAGCGATCATCCTTCCATACACAACGCTCGTGCAGGACATGCCCACTACCGCCGACTACAGGCTTGACCTGTATGCCATCGCATACCGGCGTTCCAAATCCGTCACTGCGGAGTTTGTCGACCGGGTTATCAATGATTGGCTAAGACAAGCGGGGCTGATTGGAGGCAGGTATGTCACGCGTTTTTACAGCGAGCCGCTGGATTCAGCAGTAGAGCATCCATCGTCTTTGGGCCTCATTGGGTCGATCGCCTTGTTCGCGTGGATAGCCGTTTTTGCCGCACTCCCAGCAGCAGCGTTCGGATATCTCAGCTCCTCCCGGAGAGTCGGTGTGCTGAGGGTTATGTCTCAAGTGGGGGCTACGCCCCTTCATTTGGCGGCTCAGGTGGCTATGGAGAACTTCGCCGTGACTTTCGCAGGAGCAATTGCAGGGCTGGCGCTTTCGTGCCTGTTTGTGCAGCCCTCAGTTGAGAGCCTTAGATTGGCACTTGCCATAGGGACCAATTGGTCTGTTTTTGGCTGTATAGGAGGCATTTATTTACTGGAGCGGTCTTGCCACTGAGAGATTTGGCAACGGAGGCCTTTCCGCGAGGTGATTGAGCGAAGCCTTCTGGCAGGATGCTCATGACAGCGGAGCTATCGGTCCATGTTTTAAGAAAGATTTAAGAGTGCGGTAAGGCCTAGTTAAGTGTTTGGTGGTACAATATGGCTGGAGCCTGAAACTGGCCCCAGCCACTGACAGAGGGGCGCTCATGGGTTCCAGATACATGTCAGTCATAACCGCTATTCTCTTGGTTGTGGCGATTGCGTCGCTTGCCTTGTGCTTGGATCTGTATGGCAGGTTAAACGCGCAGCAGGAGCACCTCAGGCAGGCTTATGGAGGCCGCGCTTTCAGCCTCCGGGCAGTGTCCGCTTTGACCGGGTCGCCTCACCGTTTTGACAGGCAAGATATCGAGTTCATCCGAGACGGGCTCAGCGACGAGGGAATCGTCGTTGTCGGCCTCGGTTCATCATACATCGACTACCACAAGGTAGACGATACAGTCCTAGGTCCTTCTGCAGGCTATGGGTATCTCCTGTTTGAGACCCGAGGGGATACCAGTTTGATAGATGGGATGAAGTCGGTATCAGGGTTTCTCTTGGCTTACTACCCTGAGCTTCAGATAGACGTTTATTCCGAATACGAGAGATTTGTCGCGCAATCGGCTGAGATCCGTTCAGTGCTGCGACTGGCTATTGCAGCTGCGCTGATCGGCTGTGCCATCACTGGCGTACTCATTTGGGCCGATCTGTCTCAACGAGTTAATGCAGGCTGCGAAGAGATACTCGTGAGACTAGTTGCCGGTTCGCCCCATGTACGCGTTGCCGGATTGTTGGTAAGGCGCGAGATCAAGAGAGGGCTTCTTGCAGGGATTGGAGGGTGCCTCCTCTACTTGGCCGTCTGTGCATCGGGAGTGTTGCCGGCTGCGTTCATTGCCAAGCCGGGCTGCGCTGTTGGCCCTGCCATTCTTGGCCTTTTGATCGCTATGCTGACGATCTTAGCGGCAGTGATCGGGCCTGCTCGACGGGTATGTGCTATAGATTCGTTGATCTATTCGGACAATCGACTGTCTGAGAGGCTATGACCAATGCTAGTCGAGTTGGAGGGCGTGTCAAAAGTCTATACCCAAGGCTGGGTGAGCATCTGTGCGCTCAGTGACATCGAGCTTCAGATCGATCGAGGCGAGTTTGTTGCTGTCACGGGCCCGTCCGGTGCCGGCAAGTCCACGCTGTTGCGCATAATAGCGTGCCTAGACCGGCCTACCACCGGCATGTATAGGCTGGACGGCCAGGAGATCCAGGCCGTTTCAAAGGCGCAACAGGCTCGTATCCGGTCAGAGCGGATAGGCTACTTGTCAGAACATCCTCATCTCATCAGCGACCTGACAGTTGCTGAAAACGTCGAGGTCCCGCTGGTGTTTCGAGGTATTTCCAGAGTTCAGCGAAGGGAGTTGGTCGAGAAGGCGCTGAATCGAGTCGGCCTCCAAGATCGGATGAACCATCTGCCCGGACACCTATCCATCGGACAGCAGCAGAGAGTGGCGCTTGCCAGGGCGATAGTGGCTCAACCGGAGATCGTTGTTGCTGACGAGCCTACAGGACGCCTGAATACTCGTTCCGGGAGGGAGCTCATGGAGATGCTCCTGCAGATCAACCGCTCGGGGACCTGCGTTGTTTTGGCAACTCACGATGCTGACCTGGCCGACATGGCAGAGCGGACCATTGATCTTGTTGATGGCAGGATCGTGACATAGCTTGGGCTTGTTTTGCATACAGACAAACTAGAGTCCATGTTTAGGCAGGGAAAGGAGTCTGTCGGTATGAGAAGAGTGCGTTGTAAGTCCTTGATCCTAACAGTCTTTGCGATAGCGGTCTCAATCATTGGAGCGCAACTTGTTGCAGTCGCTCAGGAAGGCGGAGCAACTGGCCAGGTAGACGTAGTCGAACTCACTTTGGAGGATACGATCCGGTTGGCGGTCTCAAGCAGCAATGCAGTCAAGATAGCCATGCTTGACCAGCGCCTTGCAGAGATCGCCCTGCTCGAGCAGACTGCGATGGGCGAAGAGAATGTATCGGCTGAGGCACGGAAGTCTGCGGAGCAGGCTTATGCTGACGCGCAAAAAGCAGTAGAAGACGCTATCAAGAGTGCTGCAGTCTCTGCAGAGTCCAGCTACTACTCACTGCTGAAGGCATTCGATAGGGTTGCGTCTGCAGAGAGGGCGCTCGAGGTTAGCGAAAACCAGCTTGAGACAGTCAGGGTCAAGTTCGAGGCTGGGATCGAGAACAAGAGCGCATTGGAATCCGCCGAGCAGGGTGTGGTCTCTGCTGAGAAGTCGTTGCGGGATGCGCGGTTTGCACTTGAGACAGAGATGATCCGCTTTAACTTGGGTGTAGGCCTGGACATCTCGACTCAGGTGAGGCTCGTGCATGAGTTCAAGTATGAGCCTGTGGAGGTCGACCTTGAGGAGAGCATAGCGTTTGCTATGGAAAACAGGGATGATATCCAAAAAGCCGTGCTCTCACTTGAGAAGGCTCAGACGGATCTCGAGCGAAGAAGGCAGATCCCCGGTTACACCAAGATCGACATTGAGCGGGCTGAGATCAGTTTGGCCAAAGCAGAGATGTCGCTTGAGTCGACTCGAACCAATGCTTTGATCGCTGTCCGAAATGCCTACTCCGGGTTGCTGGCTGCAGCTGCTACAGTCGAGTCCGCAGCTGAGTCGATCGAAAAGGCCAAAGACGCGCTGACCAAGGCGCAGACTAGGTACGACGCGGGACTGGCTACGCTCAACTCGCTCAAGGATGCTGAAAGAGCTTTGATAGACGCAGAGACCAAATATGCTCAGTCAGTGTACGACTACAACATGGCATACGCGAACTTCTGCCAGGCTATTGGGATTGACTACATCTCAGTCGACATGATCAAGATCGGAAACGGAGAGAGTGCCGATTAAGAGCCGGAGGGCTATGCTATGAACCTGACTCAGAAAAGAGCCGGCAAGGTCTTGCTCTGGAGCTGCGCGGTCTTGACAGTCGCTTTTTTTGGGCTCCCGTGCGTTGTTGACCACTTGGCTGTACACCTGTCGGCTGTGCCGGATAAGCACCTGTTTGTTGGTGCGTTTACGTGTGCGGCCTCTGATGACATAGAGATCAGCTCGCTTTCGTACGACAGCTTGATAGATGCGATTTTGGCTCAAAGCAGCGCAGTGCACCAAGCGGAGCAGGACTACGAGCTGGCAACGTTAAGAAACGCAAATTCTGCAAAACTGTGGGATCCTGATGTCAGTGTATCTGGAGTGTTGGACCGCTTTGACGTGGTGGAGAATACGCACTCGCAGTCGGTGGCCTTGACCCTCAAGAACGAGGCCTCGGTGTTCGGTGGAACAGCCGGGATAAGTGCGACAAGCACCTATGACCCGACTGCCCGAGAGGTTAGTTTCCGAAATGAGCTGACAGTCTCCTATGCCAGGTCATTGACGACAGGCGGAATCGACGCTGCGCTTACAGATCTCAAGGAGAGATTGGCAGTCTTGCAGGCAGACAAGGCCTATACAGATCGTATCAGCGAGGTTGTAAATCAAGGAGTTGCAGGCCTGTCCGAGGTCATAAGGCAGAGGAACGGCCTGATAACGTCTGCAGTCAGACTGGAGCTCGCAGCCTATGGCAGGACTGTCGCGGAAGAGAAGTTCAGGTATGGGGCAGTAGCGGCTTCGGCTCTGGCTGAGGCTCAGGATAGTGTCAATAGCGCCACCAAGTCGTATTTTGACAACCTGGCCTCCTATAGGGACAGGTTGTGGAAATTGTCGCGAGATATAGGGTTGTCGGGCATTTCTGACAGTTTAGTAGACTCCCAGCTTGAGCGGGCTAGGGAGGTGTCTGCCAACTTCTTGGCGCTCCCCCCGCTCGATGGCGAGAGAGCGGAGGAAGCTGCAGCAGAGCTTCTCACTGCTCTCATGAGCTTGATCTTGTTGCCTGACCCTGTTGTGCGAAGCGTGGACAGCCTTTACGAGCAATGGGTTGCTGAGCTGGCGACTGATGAAGACATACTCAGCCTGCCTGCTATGCAGATAAACAGACTCAACCTGGAGATCCAGAGGCTTACCCTGCTGAAAAACGAACGCGATCTTGGGTGGCAGTTGAACGCCTCTGTGAGTGGGGGTTGGGCCGACTACAAGCAGGAGGGCGGCAGGTACTTTGATGAGACGGTTGTCAGAGGCACTGTAGCTGTGACGTTCCACAAGCAGCTCTTGGGGAGTTCGAAGACCGAGCTTGAGATGGAGTTGGACATAAACCGTTCAAAACTCGAGTCAGAAGCCGCAGCTGCCCTATTGGATTTCCAGAGGCAGTTGGCAAATCTCAAGAGAGCTGTAGAGGACAAGGAGTACGCAAGGGAGGCAGCCAGGCGGTCTCTTCAGGATTCGACAAAGTTGTGGGAGTTCACTGTTGCGAAATACACGGCCGGTATGGCTACAGGGACAGACGTGCTTACAGCTGCGCTGTCGCTGCTTGAGGCAGAGTCGTCCTTGAGGGCGGCAGAGATCGATTGTGTGAATGCAAAACTGCGTTACCTTACTGCGATCGGGCAGTCACTCTAGATTGGATGGAGGCAGAGCAACGTGAGCCTTGCCGAGCAGATACAAACCAGGCCAAAGCCGATTCGTGAGCCCTTGGTGCGACTCGTCAACGTGACGAGGACGTTCAGAGTCGGCAACCAAGAGGTACACGCTCTAAGAGGTGTAAGCTTGGACGTCTACCAGGGCCAGTTGGTCGTCATCAGAGGGCCTTCCGGCTCCGGCAAGACGACTCTGGTGAACATCATGGGAGGCCTGGATCAGCCGACTTCCGGACAAGCCTTTTACAAGGGACATGACTTGAGCAAGCTCTCAGACCATGCTTTGACAGACCTGCGGAGGCGAGAGATCGGCTTTGTCTTTCAGTCTTTTGCTTTGATAGAGGTGCTGACTGCATATGAGAACGTCGAATTGCCACTGCGTATGGTCCGGATGAGTGCATCGGAGAGGGCGAGACGTATCAGAGAGTGCCTTGAATGGGTTGGGCTCGACAAGCGGGCTCAGCACAGAGCTTACGAGCTGAGCGGCGGCGAGCAACAGCGCGTCGGCATCGCCAGGGCCCTTGTCAACGAGCCGTCACTGATATTGGCTGACGAGCCCACCGGTGAGCTAAACCAGGAGACCGCGCAGAGAGTTATGGAGCTTTTTAGAAGGATCGTTCGAGAGCAAAACCGGACGGTCTGTGTAGTGACTCATGATCCTTTGGTGGCTGAGTATGCGGATGTGACTTTTGAGATCGTCGACGGTCTATTGGTGGGGGAGAGTGACACTCATGCGTAGACGCATATTGCACATCGTAGCTCTGGCGGCGTTGTTAGCTACCACGGTGCTGGTGCCGGGATGCCGATTACTGCCCAAGGAGGAGTTGCAGGAGGTACCGACACTTCTCCCCCCTCCTGAGGAGCGCAGGAGGTTGGTGCAGGTAGTCCGCGGGTACATCGCTGAGGAGATGCGCAAGACCGCCAGGGCCGAAGCTGTGCGGGAGGAGTTCCTTTACTTCACCCAATCCGGACGGGTAAAGGATGTATTTGTCGAGTATGGTCAGTGGGTTGAGGAAGGCGAAGTCCTGGCTGCGTTGGAGACGGGCGACCTCGAGTACAACCTCCAGAGAGCCCGGCTAGACTTAGAATCCGCAGAGATAAGCCTCAAGAAGACCAAGCTCGAAAGGGAGCTCGGCGGCAACGTATCCGATCTCGATCTCAGGTTGGCCGAGATCAATTATGAGAGGGCGCTGCTCTCTTACCAAAGAGTCAATGAGCAATACGAGGCTTCCGTGCTCAAGGCGCCTTTTGCGGGGCGAGTGACGACAGTCGCAGTCAAGACCGGTGATGAGATCAGAGAATACCAGAATTTGATCCAGATCTCCGATCCCTACAACCTTCAGCTCGTAGTGGAAGTCACTGTGTCTGATCTTGACAAACTGCAGCCCGGACTGCCTCTGCGACTCGAGTACACCAGAGGCCAGTGGGTGACTGGCAGAATCACCAAGGTCCCAAAGCGGGGCGATAGATTGCCGGACGGTGAACAAGACAGACGTGTCTTGATAGAGCTGGACGATCCAGATCTCGAGTTTCAGTTTAGAGCGCTGCATTCTATCGTCATTTTGGTGAGAGAGAATCCGGATGCGCTCAAGATCGACCGTGCTGGAATCCGTGAGTACTTCGGCAGGGTCTATGTGCGCAAGGTCGAAGGCGACCTGACCACCGAGGTCAATGTTGTAACAGGCATAGAGAGTACGACTGAAGTTGAGATCCTCGAAGGACTCGAAGAGGGAGACCTGGTGGTTGCGAAGTAGGTCCGTGCGGCTCCTCACCGGCTTAGCAGAAGTCAGACTGCCTCAGCACCGCTGGCTGTTTAGGCGCTTCAGCTTAGGGGGTTGACTTGATGGCGTTCTTCTCCGTCTTTTGGATGGTGCTGAAACGCGTATGGAATAACAGAAGGCTTGAAGCCAACCTGCTACTGGCCCTTATTGTGGCACTGTCAGTAATCGCTAGTGTGCCCATATACACTGACGGCGCGCTTCAGTATGTCCTGGTCAAGCAGTGGCATCAGTCCGGCAGCAATCAGGCAAACTGGGCTCCAGGCTCCATGATGATGTGGCATACGTCGCAAACTCGGCTGCCTAGGGATAAGTACATTGAGCTTAGCGGTTTTTTGGAGCAAGAAGCCGAACGCAAGATAGCTATGCCGCTCATAAGGCACCAGCGCTATGCGACAGTAGACAACCCGCTTCCTAAGGGGACTGCTGAGGGCACCAAGTACGGCAGGTTTACTGTACTTAGCGACTTCTACGATATGATCGAGTTGATCGGCGGGCGATTCCCAGAGGATACTGACCCTACTGCAGGCGAACCTGTTGAGGTTCTCATATCTATCCAGTGTATGGAAAATCTTGAGTTTGTGCTCGGGCAGTCGTACCAGTTCACCTATGTGCTCAATCCTAACCCCGACGCAGGCAGGTATGAGAGAGTTCACCAACAGCTGCCATTTCAGATCGTGGGAGTTTTTCAAGCCAAGGACGAGTACATGACCTCGGCAGAATTCCACATGAGCCCGGTGTTCAGAGAGAACCTCTTTGTGACAGAAAAGACCTTTGAAAATCTTATAAGCATGGAAGGAATCGATATCGGCTGGGTCACCTGGTATTGGCTGTTTGACCACAAAGATGTCAGAATACACGATCTCCCCAATCTAGTGGAGGGAATGATAGCGCTCGAATCTGAAGCTGCCCAGATCTCCCCGGCAGTTCGCTGGAGCAGGAGCCCGCTTTACTTGTTCCAGAGATTCGTCGGGCAGGCGCAGGTTCTGAGGACATTGATGTTCGCTCTCAGCATACCGATCTTGGGAATAGTTCTTTACTACATTGTTTTGGCAGCCCAATTGATGATAAACAACAGGCGGACTGAGATCGCAATGCTCCAGAGCCGCGGCGCAAGCAAGCTTCAGATATGCGCAACGTACGTGATCGAGTGGTGTATACTCGGAGTCCTTGCGTTGGCTGTAAGTCCATATCTCGGCCTTTTGATAGCCCAGGTCATGGGCGCTTCGCGAGGGTTCTTGAGTTTCGTTGATCGCGAACCGCTGCCTGCTCAGCTGTTCTCGGATCCTTATGTATTTGCCTCTGCAGCCATGGCACTGACTGTTGCTTTGATAATCGTGCCAGTGTGGTCTGCTGCCAGGCAGTCCATAGTCAGCTACAAGCAGGAGGTCAGCCGCAAGCACCGCAAGCCTTTGTGGCAGGTAATACCTGTAGACCTGATCCTCCTCGTGTTCGCGGGCTGGGGATACTACACTCTTCGTAAGCAAGCCGAGGCCGGCATGGTGGATCAGACCATTATTCTCAACCCCTCCCTTTTCTTGATCCCTGCTATCTTGATGCTCGGCGTCGGCCTGCTCACTCTAAGGATTTTCCCGTGGATCATCAGGCTTCTTGACAGGTTTACCTCCAGTTGGTCTGGGATCGCTTGGAATATGACACTCAAGCAGCTGCACAGATCTCCGGAGCAGTATAACCCACTGATATTGTTGATCATCCTCACATTGGCGCTTGGAATCTACAGTTCGTCAACAGCGAGGACAATGGACCGCAACTTCACGGACAGGCTGAGTTATCAGATGGGCGCCGAGGTGGTCATCTCTGAGACGTGGGTTGAGACCATTCCGCCAGAGGTGCTATTGGCAGCGCCTGGCGGGGAAGAGAAGGTAGAGGCCCAAGAGCCTAGGGTTTTTGAGCCGCCCTTTTACGTGCACGAGTCTCTGGAGGGCGTAGAGGCGGCTGCTCGAGTCATGAAGCTCAACGGGACCATAGTCAGCCCCGGCAGATACGGTGCCAGTATTCTGGCGATCAACCCTCACGAGTTTGCCAAGGTCGCGTGGCACAGGGAAGACTTGCTCGATCACCATATCAACAGCTATTTGAACCTGTTGATCTCGAGGCCAGGTGGCGTACTGGTTGAAGCCAGTGCTCTCGAGCGAGCGCAACTAAAGCCTGGAGACATGATCTCTGTTCAGTTGCGTGGAGTTGCTGATCCGCTCCAATTCCAGATACTTGCTCCTGTTAAATACTGGCCAACCCTGTATCCGGATGAGGGGCCTTTCGTGATCGCTGACATTGACTATGTGAGGAGCGTCCTTCCGATTGAGCCGTACGACGTCTGGCTCAAGTTGACACCGGATGCCTCCTTGACTCAGATTGTTGACGAGCTGCGCAACGAGGGTGTCTACGTCTCAAGTGTGAAGGACCTGAGGAACATGTTGATCGAAGGTATACGCGACCCGCAGAGGATGGGGCTTTACGGCATGTTGTCCACAGGGTTTCTCGTGGCGGCGCTCATAACAGTGATGGGGTTCTTGCTTTATACATTCCTGTCCTTGCGCAGCAGGATGCTCCAGTTTGGCGTGTTGAGAGCTATAGGGCTTAAGGTCAAGCAATTGATGTTGATGCTTACATATGAACAGGTGTTCACGACTGGCCTTGCAGTAGTGGTTGGCACAGTGCTGGGCGAGCAAGTGAGCAACTTGTTTTTGCCAATGCTCAGGCTGAGTGTAGACTCTCAGAAGGATGTGCCGCCGTTCTTGGTTGTAGTCGAGTGGGCTGACAAGCTGAAGATCTATCTAGTCCTAGGAGCGGCTTTGTTAGTCGGTTTGATTGGACTGCAGATCTTCATATCAACCCTCAAGATACACCAGGCGGTCAAACTGGGCGAGGATCAGTAGCGTAGCCCGGTAGCCGGAGGTTGATTTGTGATGTCGATAGAACCTGTGCGACAGGAACCTGCTTTTGGCGAACCATATATCATCTGTGAGAACCTGGTCAAGATCTATCAGGTAGCGGATATTGAGGTCTTTGCCCTTCAAGGCCTTGATATGGTCATACGCAGGGGAGAGCTGATGGCTATCATAGGTGCCAGCGGCAGCGGCAAGTCGACTCTTCTTAACATCCTCGGCGCCCTCGATAGCCCGACCGGAGGCAAGGTGTTTGTCGGCACACGCAACCTGAGCAAGCTTACCCAATCGGAAGCAGTGAAGTACAAGAGGCAGGTCGTGGGATTTGTTTGGCAGAACGTATCCAGAAACCTCGTACCCTATCTCTCTGCGTTGGAAAACGTCGAGCTGCCTATGATCATCAACGGCACTTACGATCCTGACTGGGCTAAGGAGTTACTGCATGCGGTTGGGCTCGGCGATAGGATGTACCACAGGCCAAACGAGCTCTCTGGTGGTGAACAGCAGAGGGTTGCTATTGCCATAGCTCTTGCCAACAAACCCGAGCTGCTCCTGGCGGACGAGCCTACGGGGTCGCTCGACAGGCGGTCAGGCAAAGTCGTCCTCGATGTCTTCCGCAAGGTAAGGGATATGTACGGAGTCACAGTGGTGATTGTCACTCATGACATGAGCATGGCAGCGGCAGTTGACAGATATGTCAGAATCGCCGATGGCAAGATCAGCAGCGAGTCTGTCAGACGGGTAGCGGATATACCTCTTGAGGAGCGGCACGAAGCCCTCGAGGGCGAGGAAGTCGAGGCCACGCACGAGGAATACATAGTCCTCGACTCTGCAGGGAGACTGCAGATTCCAGAGGAACTCAGAGCCCAGCTCAAGATAGCAAACAGAGTCAAGCTGCACATGGAAGACGGCAAGATCGTGATCTTGCCGCCGGATGACATCGAGTAGCCGCATGTAGTCACTACCAAGCCCTCTGAACTCCTGTGACGACGGCAGCGTGTTCAGTCAGCGCGGCCAGGTCGTCCATATTGACCAGGTTGAGGTCGTTCTTGCCTACTGCTCCCGCTATCATGGCCATCTCTTGTGTCGACGCCTTGACGAAGTTAGCGATTGACTTGGCTGCAAGCTCTATGTCGAGCTTGTCTCCGTGCTTCCCCCAGTAGAGATAGAGCTCTGCAGGGCTTGTGCCCGGCGGGAGCTTCTCTGCCTGGCCATAGACCATGGCGGTCAGCACGGACTGGGCGGAGTAGACAGCGTCAGCTCCGAGCGCGAGCGCTTTCATGAAGTCACCGGCGTCTTTGAGCCCGCCGCATGCGATCAAGCTGATGTTCGCCCTTACTCCTCTCTCTACCAGATATCGGTTTACCCGCGGGATTGCGTATATGATCGGCAGTCCCACGTTGTTGATAATCACCTCTGGTGAGCCTGCAGTACCTCCTTGAGCGCCGTCCACAGTGATGAAGTCGCACCCTGCATCTACTACGTGCGCGAGGTCTGCCTCGATTCGGCCTGCGGCTATCTTTGCACCAATGGGCACCCCGCCTGTCAGGGATCTTAGCCTCTCGACCACTGCTTTTAGATCGGAGGGGGACGACATCTCCTTGTGCCTGATCGGCCGAGTGACGCTTTGCCCTGGCCTGACACCCAGCTGTCTGGCTATGTCTTCATCCATGTCGTCGCCTTCGATTACCTCCGGGAGGCCTGCCAGAGCACCTTGGCCAAATCGGATCTCTATGGCGTCTGCCCGCCTCAGTTCGTCCTCAGAGTTTCCATATCTGGCCCTGTTGAACTGGACTATATACTTCCTCGCATACCTTCTCTCTGCCTCGCAGAAACCAGCGTCACCGGAGTTGGTAGCCGTCCCTGCCCTAGCGCTTGCCTTTGCAACAGCAATCTTCGTCGCCTCCGTGACGGAGAGCCCATATGCCATGGCGCTGATCATTATCGGAGTCTCCAGCTCGAGCGGCCTCGCAGCTTTCGCTCCTATCACAGCCTTTGTGCGCACTTTGAACGGGTCGACCGGAAAGGTATCTATCATCGCAGGTAGAAAGACAAGGTCATCGAGCCCCATGAACTCTCTACTGGATCCATAAGGCTCCATGACAGGCTTGCCGTGTTTGGCACGCTCGGCAATGGCCGCGAGTCTAAGCAACGAGTACCCGTGGACATTTTGCGGCCCCTTTATTGTTTCAACCTCTCGCATTCGCTCGAGCAGCTTTTCAATCAATCCCTGGATAAGCGCTTCACCTATCATCGATGTTCCTCCCGCTCTGGTGTATCTCGCATGTCTGCCCGCCATTAGTCTCTGCGAACGGCACGCATTGGATTCGCAGAGCTAAGGAGGTGTTAGATCATACAGAAGGATGGTAGAATGATGTGTAGAACACAGCAGTGTTGGTTCACTTCCTTGAATGTGTGGTGAAAGCAGTGTCTGAACTAGTGACTAGACCCAAGGACAGCCTTGGGCAGTTCGATATCTTGGTGATCGGAGGCGGAGTAGTCGGGACAGCTATCGCGAGGTCGCTTGCAAGGTATAGGTGGAAGACAGCACTCGTGGAGCGGTTTGCGGAGCTATCTTTTGGTACCAGCAAGGCAAATAGCGGCATTGTCCATGCTGGGTTCCACTCTACACCGGGGACTCTCAAGGCCGAACTGTGCTCCAAAGGTTGCCTGATGTTTCCGGACTTGACGTCAGAATTGGATGTCGAGTACAAGCAGAACGGCGTGATCATGGTGGCAATGTCTGACGAAGAGACTGACAAGCTCCATATGTACCTGAAGCAGGGAGAGGAAAACCGTGTGCCTGGAATGCAGTTCCTCTCAGGCGATGAACTCAGGTCTCGTGAGCCGAATCTCTCCGACAGAGTGGTTGCAGGAATATTCGCACCTACCGGCGGGGTTGTATCTCCTTTTGAACTGACCCTCGCACTTGGCGAAAACGCCGCTGCAAACGGCGTATCAGTGTTCCTCGAGACAGAGGTCACGGGCATGGAAGTCCGGGATCGCAGTATCGTGCAGGTCAATACCAACAAGGGCAGCATTGTTGCGCGCCTTGTCATCAATGCTGCGGGGCTCTATGCAGACAAGGTAGCGAACATGGCCGGGGATTATTCGTTTACCATCCGCCCGAGGAAAGGCGAGGAGTACCTGCTTGACAAGCGGCTGGAAGGGACCGTGCACTCTACGATTTTCCCTCTTCCAACGCCAGTTTCCAAGGGTATTCTCGTGATCCCCACTGTGCATGGAAACCTGATGCTTGGCCCAACAGCGGAGGACACAGATGACAGGGAGGACCTTTCTACCACCTTTGAGGGATTTCAGCAGATATTCTCTATGTGCTCGAAGATGGTAAACGGCCTGTCTCCAAGCGATCTCATAGCTACGTTTGCCGGATTGAGGCCCGCGTCCAACAGGGATGACTTTGTCATTGGACCCTCCGAGCAGGCCCGCAATTTGATAAACGTTGGAGGCATCGAGTCCCCCGGACTCACTGCCGCCCCTGCCATAGCAGAGATGGTCCTTGAGATCGTCAAGGATATGTCGAGCGACCTTGGGTTGTCTATTGAGGAGAACGAAGACTACGATCCGACTAGGCCGGGTGTCCGGCGCTTCAGGTGTATGACAGATGAGCAGAGAGCTGCTGCAATAGCAGAGGATCCGCTGTTTGCTCGGATCGTCTGCCGGTGTGAACAGGTGACCGAAGCGGAGATAGTCGATGCCATCAGACGGGGCGCGAGGACTCTCGATGGCGTCAAGCTGCGGACACGTACTGGAATGGGCCGTTGCCAAGGCGGCTTCTGCACGTCGAGAGTGATGAAGATACTCTCGAGAGAACTCGGCATTCCGATGACGTCCATAACCAAGAGAGGCGGCGAGTCGCGCATTCTCTTGTATGAGATCAAGGAGCTTCTAAGCGCCTCCTCTGACTCGGTCGGGGCTGTTGATTCGGATCGCACCTTATCCTCTGGGGCATCTGTAGATACGTCAGGTGGTGACAGCAAAGCATGACAGCATCAGTGCAGGAACGGGATTTGGTCGTAATAGGCGGCGGCCCAGCAGGGCTTGCAGCCGCCCTGGCTGCCAAAGAAGATGGTATTGACGATGTGCTCATCATAGAGCGCAGCGATGAGCTTGGCGGCATTCTCAATCAGTGTATTCACAATGGTTTTGGCATTCACTTGTTTAAGAAAGAGCTGACCGGGCCGGAATACGCGGAGCGATTTATCAAGGATGTAATGAAAGAGCAGATCGAGTGTCTCACAGGCACAGTCGTCACTGGGCTGAGCCGTGAGCGTGAGATTACCGCGGTAGGGCAGGAAAGCGGGCTGCTCAAGATCAAAGCAAAAGCGGTAGTCCTCGCAATGGGCTGCAGAGAACGAACGCGCTCAGCCATACATATACCCGGAGACAGGCCTGCTGGTGTGTTTACAGCCGGCACGATACAGCAGTTGATCAACTTGGACGGCTATCTGCCTGGAAAGACAGTAGTGATCTTGGGATCCGGAGACATCGGGTTGATAATGGCTAGGCGGCTGACTCTTGAGGGTGTCAAGGTCCAAGGAGTAGTTGAGATCATGTCCTATCCGGGCGGACTCAACAGAAACATCGCCCAATGCCTCAACGACTTCGGCATTCCTCTGTATTTGAGTCATACAGTGGTCGAGATTCGCGGCAAAGAGAGAGTCGAAGGAGTCGTAGTGGCTCCGGTGGATAGCCGCAGGGTGCCTATACTTGATCGGAGTTTCTACGTGCCTTGTGATACGATCGTGCTTTCTGTAGGACTGATCCCAGAAAACGAGCTTTCGAGGATGGCGGATGTGAGACTGTCCTCAACTACGTCCGGTGCGTATGTGGACGAAAACCTGCAGACGAGCGTCGACGGAATCTTTGCTTGCGGCAATGTGTTGCACGTTCATGACGTGGTAGACTTCGTCACTCGAGAAAGCTGGAGAGCAGGAAAGAACGCAGCCCGGTTTATCAAGTCCGGGCTACCTCAATGCGGCATTGCGGTTAAGCCCGGCAAGAATGTGAGGTACGTAGTACCTCACATGGTCAGCGGTGAACAGGATGTGGAGTTTTTCTTGAGAGCCTCAAGGCCAATGGGAAGGTCTGTCCTCAGCATACAGCCCGGCCTTCGCGAGGTGAGGCAGCGCATAGTCAAACCGAGTGAGATGATATCGGTCACCTTGTCGGCTGATGTGATTGCCAAAGCCAAGTCCTCCGGTGAAATCCGCTTCGAACTAGACGAAAGGGGGACAGGGCAGTGAACACTTCTGATAAGCGGGAACTGATCTGCATATCGTGCCCCTTGGGTTGTCAACTCAGCGTGGACGTGTCTGATGGCAAGCCAGTGAGTGTAAGCGGCAACCAGTGCAAGAGGGGAATCGTTTATGCTGAAAGCGAGATCTTGAACCCGAGGAGGATCTTGACCACTACTATCAGGATAAAGGGCGGAGTTGTCTCGCAGCTTCCGGTGAGGACCAAGGAGCCAATTTCGAAGGACCTAATGATGCAAGCTATGCGGGAGCTGCGCAAATATGAGGTAAACGCTCCGGTCGAATTGGGCGAAGTGATTGTCTCTGATCTCTTAGGCACCGGTGTGGATGTCATAGCGAGCCGGACTGTGGTGAAGGCCGAATAGCTGTGAACAGCGCCGGCAGGCTGAGTGCCGGCGCCCGTTGGCCTCAATTGGTTGAGACAGCGCTTTGTGGTGGTGAAGATCCAATTTGTAGTATATGATATACGATGTAGCGGGAGTGGCGGAAGGAGGGTCACCTATGGGCAAGCGGCTCTACAGGTCCAAGGATGGGCGGATCCTAGGAGGAGTCATTGCCGGACTTGGCGAGTATCTCGATGTCGATCCTGTGCTGCTGCGGCTTATCCTGGTTATCGGGATATTTGTTACTGGCGGTTGGTTGCTACTAGCTTACTTCGCAGCCTGGGTAATAGTGCCTGACAAGCCTGAGGGCGCTGGGGCAGAGGGCGCATCAAGCAGTGATTCCACAGAGCTTGGTGAGCGTGTCAAGCAATCAGTGCAGGAAATGGTTGACGAAGGAGCTAGGCTTGCCAGAGAAATCACCGCAGGCCTTCGAAGCTCAATGGCTGAGTCAGACAAGTCTGAAGGCAGGAGCGACACCTCAGAAGCCGCACCTGAGGAGTCTGGCGGAAGCAATGGCGCACGGATCCTAGGCATTCTGCTTATTGCAGGCGGTGTAATCGCCCTGCTTAACAAGATATTTTACTACGTGTTTAGGGCAAATCTAGTGGTACCGATCACTCTGGTTGTCTTGGGCATAGCTCTCATAGTGTCGGGAAGGAGGAACTAGTCTATGTCGAGCAGGCTTTTTTCAGGCACGCTGCTCCTTCTCGCAGGGGTGCTCTTGCTCTTTGCCAATATGGGCGTCATACCACCGGGCTTTTGGCACAACTTGATTAGCTTGTGGCCATTGCTCTTGATTGCACTGGGGCTGGGGATGATTTTCAGAAAGGGTATCCTAGCTCTATTATCGCCTTTGGTTTTGGTATTGATGGTCGTATTGGCATTTACAATGCCTGTTGAGTACTACGGCGACGGCAAACACGTTTCATTTAGGCAAGCGCTCGACGATGCTGTGACTGAGGCCCGTTTGGTGATTAGTACAGGTGCCGTTGATCTGAGGCTGCGAGGCAGCGAAAGCGGTTCGACAGACTTGATCTTCGCGACCGAGCACGTGTACACCAATCCAACGGTTTGGTCCTACAGGCTGGACCGGTCCAAAGCTGTGGTGAGAGCAAGTAGAAGCGCCAGGTCTGTTTTTGGGTTTTCTCGCAGAGGCTCTTGGGTTGAGTCCCTTAGAACAGACGTCACAATCAGTACATCCGTCCCTTGGGAGATAGAGCTCAATGCCGGGGCTTCGAGTGTCAGCATGGACTTGAGAGACGTCGTTGTTCAGAGACTAGACATCAATGGCGGAGTAAACAGGGTTGATGTCGAGCTCGGGGACAGGGCTGATCGAGCTAGCGTCAACATATCAGGCGGACTTGCTTCGGTCAGTCTGACAGTCCCCTACGAGGCGGGAGTCAGAGTCGACATGGATGCGGCCTTTGTTGGCCAGAATCTCAAGGCCATGGGGTTTCAGCGCAGAGACGGAGTGTGGTTTTCACCTGGCTATGACACAGCGTCCAAGTTCATAGACATCCATCTAGAAGGTGGGTTGAGTTCTTTCAATATCCATTTCTTGCCTGACAGGGGTGTTGTCCTGTAGCGTGGGGCGGTCCAGACGACTGCTTGGGTTCCTCCCTTAGTTAGCTCCGGATAGAGGCGCAGAGCCATCCAGACCGCTTTGGCAGACGCAGTAAGGGCTGAGTGCAGCAGTAGATTGAGGCGCGTAGCTGGGAGCGGACTTGCATCAGAATGGGATCAAATTGGGACTTGAATTGTAGGTAGGTTTTTGCTAAAATGACGTCAATATCAAGGGTATCTTAGCACATAGAGCTGAGATCAGCCTAGAAAGGACGAGCAGAGATGAGAGAGTTGAGCGAAAAGCAAGTCAAAGTAGTATTGCCTGAAAAGGACATTCCGAGGCAGTGGTACAACATCCTGGCTGATATGCCTACAACGCCAAAGCCAGGGCTCAATCCGATCACCAAGAAGCCCCTTACTCCTGAAGATTTACTTCCTATTTTCCCGATGGACTTGATCCTACAAGAGACCAGCAGTGAACGCTGGATCGACATTCCCGAAGAAGTACTGGACATCTACAGGCTATGGAGGCCGAGCCCTATGTACAGGGCGAGACGGCTAGAGCAGGCACTCGGGACTCCCGCGCGCATCTACTACAAGTACGAGGGAGTCAGTCCTGCAGGCAGTCATAAGCCTAACACTGCGATTCCCCAGGCCTATTTCAACAAGAAGGCTGGCATCAAGCGATTGGCCACTGAGACCGGAGCCGGACAGTGGGGCAGCGCTCTCAGCTTGGCATGCACCTACTTCGGACTAGAGTGCACAGTGTATATGGTAAAGGTCAGTTATCACCAGAAGCCTTACCGCAGGTCGATGATGGAGGTATGGGGCGCAGAGGTAATAGCCAGCCCGAGTGACAGGACTGAGACGGGCCGTAGGATCTTGGAGAGAGAGCCGGATTGCCCAGGTAGTCTCGGTATGGCGATCAGTGAGGCAGTCGAGGACGCTATGTCGCGCAAGGACACCAACTACTCGTTGGGCAGCGTTCTCAACCACGTCTTGCTCCACCAGACAGTCATTGGGCTCGAGGCTCAAAAGCAGTTTGAGTTGATTGACGACTACCCGGATGTAGTCGTAGGCTGCTGTGGCGGTGGCAGCAACTTCGGCGGATTGGCGTTCCCATTCCTCGCAGACAAGTTTGCAGGCAAAAAGGTTAGAACTGTTGCTGTGGAGCCGACTGCATGCCCCACGCTGACCAAGGGGCACTTCGCTTATGACTATGGTGACAGTGCAAAGATGTCGCCGATTGTTCAGATGTACACCCTTGGCCACGACTTCGTCCCTGCGGGTATCCATGCAGGCGGTCTGCGGTATCACGGCGCTTCGCCCATTGTAAGCCAGTTGGTGCATGACGGCATCATTGAGGCCAAGGCCGTGGGCCAAGAGGGAGTATTTGAGGCCGCCATACTCTTTGCGAGGACCGAAGGCATACTACCAGCTCCAGAGTCTGCACACGCCATCAAAGGTGCGATCGATGAAGCCCTTGAGGCGAAGGAAGCTGAAGAAGAGAGAGTCATCCTCTTCTGCCTGAGTGGCCACGGGCACTTCGACCTATCGGCGTACGACGAGTACCTTGCGGGCAATCTCGTTGACGTCGAGTACCCTCAGGAGAAGATCGACGAGGCGCTAAAGAGCCTCCCACAATGCGACATAGCTTGAGACGGTAACGCCGGAGGTTTGATTAGGCGCACTTTGATCAGGTGCGCGAACCTGCCGTCTGTTTTTGACCGCGATTAAGCCACACAGTGATACTAGAGGGCCCCTAGGGCCCTCTTTGCTATCCCCTCCAAATCGGGCTCAAAGGACTCCACCTGTCATCACTCGGTTCTACTGCGGCATACTTCGGATTGCAGTTGCATATGTTTGCCTGAGAAGGTTACCAAATCATCCGTGCCGTCCAACAACAGCGCCCTGCAGCATGTCGGCATATCACTGCGGTTTGGACGAGCGCCGCGTTGCTGGATTCAGTCGCTCCACACGGACTCGACCGAGCTTAGGCCTGGCGAGGCGCGGGTGTTTCTTAGTGCAGGAGGAGAGACAGATGGCAGACTTTGTTGCTGCAAGCCGATTTGAACACCACTTCTGGCTTCAGATCATGAGAGATCATGCAGCATTTCTGAGTGGTGCCTTGCCCTGTGAGGCTACAGACCTGAGACAGCAGGCAGAATGCTTTGTGAGAGAGTTTGAGGGACTGCTCGGCGTTGCTAGAGATCTCGATAACGCTCCGGCTTCCAAGTGGGAGACGTTTGCATGTGAAGTGCAGTCTGCCGTTGAGGGCCTCGGGACGTTCAAACTCAACCTACTCGCTATGATGCTCAAGCGGGAGGTTAATGTCACTCTGACTCCGACCTTTGTAAATCACATGGTCAATGAACTCGAGGATTACCTTATGATCCTGCACTTCTTATCAAAAGGGCAGGTGCCCGTCGTCAAGAACGCTGTTCCGCTTCACCTGCTGTGGCTAAGAGATGGTCAAGGCCACGCCCGGTATATCGCATGCAATCTCGACTACACCGATTACGATCTTATAGATGAGGCAAACCATTTCGCAGAGCGCTTTCTGTTGCAGCACAGCGAGGCTAATGAGTACAGAGGCTTCTTGAGGACCTGCCTTGAGCACTTCCCGAGCCTAAAGAGGCTCAACAGCCGTGCAGGTGAAACTATGCAGGATTTCTACGACTACCTTGAGACTCTGCGACATCTCCTGAGCGAAGCAAGAGCTAAAGGCCCGCTTCAAGTTGCAGTTGTCGACCACATGATGAGAGAGTCGTGTTACTATCTGCACAAGCTGTGTGAAGCTGATCCGCAATCATCTGCGGTACCCAAGTGCGACCCGACTAGGCCTGCAGTAACAGGATAGCAGGCCAAGCCTGCGGCAGGAGTGGGACTTCATCGAGGAGAAGTAGTTACCGACTGAAGTCTGGGGCATTATTTACAGATAGATGCAAGGAGACGGATACTCTATGAAAAAGCCGATTCGCAAGGTAGTCATACCCGCAGCCGGACTTGGGACGCGATTTTTGCCGGCAACTAAGGCGCAGCCAAAGGAGATGCTGCCCATAGTGGACAAGCCGTCCATCCAGTACATAGTCGAGGAGGCAGTTGCATCTGGGATTGAGGACGTGTTGATCATCACAGGTCGGAACAAGCGGGCGATTGAAGACCATTTTGACATTTCGTTTGAGCTCGAGGCGACGCTCAAGAAAAAGGGACAGAACGACCTGTTGCAGCTAGTCCATGAGATATCGGAGCTTGCCGACATTCACTATGTGCGGCAGAAGGAGCCTCTTGGACTTGGGCATGCAGTGTACTGTGCAAGGAAGTTCATAGGCGACGAGCCTTTTGCTGTTATGCTGGGCGATGACCTGGTATACAGTGAGGTGCCAGTCCTCAAACAGATGATCGACGTGTACGAGGAGTATGGAGGAAGCGTCGTCGGAGTGCAGACCGTGCCCAAGGAGCTGACCCATAGGTACGGTATATGCGATGTAGAGCCTATAGACGGCGAGGATCGAGTCTTTAGAGTCAGTGATTTGGTTGAGAAGCCATCTCCTGAGCAAGCGCCGGCCTCAAGACTGGCGATCATGGGAAGGTACATACTGGATCCCGCCATCTTTGACATACTTGAGCAGACACCTCCAGGAGCAGGCTCGGAAATCCAGCTTACTGACGCTTTGTGCGAATTGGCTAAGCGGAGTTCTCTACGCGCGTACGTATTTGAAGGCAGACGGTACGATGTAGGCGATAAACTCGGATTCTTGGAGGCCACCGTAGAATACGCTCTGCGAGACAACGAACTTGCAGATCCTTTCAGGCAGTACCTGAAGTCTGTTGTGGCAGGGATGGAGGAGTAGACGGCCCCTAGCTCTTGTGATTGCCGACTCTTGTGATTGAGTAATCCCATATTTCCATATTTGATGCAAGGAAGTGCAAGCTACTCAAAGCCTGCGTGCCCTAGGAGATTAGACAGCCTGGGGTGGCGCAGGCTTTTTTGCTTTGGGCGCGGACTTCCTTGCTTCAACAGACAAGGCCTGCAACTTCCCGCTCTCAGGCTATTAATTCTTGAGTAGAAAGAACGTAACTCGACTGGTATAGCGTGGACATGTCATACACATACTATGGGTAACATAACCTGATCGCGTAGCGCTTGACACAGAGAGGCTGGAGCCGGTTGTAGATGGGGTGGTAGTTTGAGGGCATCTGCGACTAGCGCTGTCCAAAAGGTATTTGCTGTCATATCGCTTGTCCTACTCTGCGTACTCTTGTACCAGCCTTGTGTTGTCGCGGGACAGATCGAGCTGACTACCTCTGTCGAGGCCCTGAGTGGCGGGGTATCAATTGACGGAAACAAGCTCGTTGTGGATGAGCGCGACCCGGTGGATAAGTGGAAGGTCACCTATCACATAACCGCTGTGCAAGCCGATCAAGTGTCCAGAATCTTCGCAGTCGACAGCTACGGACCTGGGTTGGCCGTAGAATCTGCACGTGCCACATCCGGCGATGTGTTTATCAGCCCGGCAGGCAAGAGAGGGTATGGACAGTCAATCGAATGGAGCGGTTTCTCATTGGAGCCCGGCGGCCGCGCCAGTCTCACTGTAGTGCTCGGAACATCAGGTAGTTCCGTCGGCCAAGACCGCGCACCGAGCAGAGATTATGTCTTAAACGCTGGCATGGTTGTGGAATTCGTTACTGGCCAGAGGGCTGAAGCCCACGAGTCAGTGGGCAAAGGATACTCCGTGGAGGTCCGCCGCAGACCGCAGGTGCTGTTGACGATGTCCTCGCCTGAGCTGGAGTGGTACATACGAAGACCGGGTGTCTACTATGTAAAGGCATTCCACGGAACTGTGGCCTCAAATGCTCTGGTCGTCATCAGCTTTTCTGATTTCACTCACCTCAAGAACGTTAACACAGGTGCAGTGATACCAGTGTACTACTCATTGCAGACTGAACACCCCGGGGTCCACGAGTGGATCTTGCCAGAGGAGCTCTCAGCGGTCTTCCTCGAGGTATTGCCATACGAGGAAGCCGTAGAATGGGCGCTCTGGCAACGAGTGATCCTTGAGGAGCAGAGCGTAGGTGAGTACATCGGCGGGGGGGTGATAACGTTCACGATGCAAAACGTGCAGGACGCGTTTGGTGGAGGCTAGACGTTCATCAGTACATCGGGGGCGAGAACAGAGGCTCGTCCGCAATCCCCAACACAGGAAGAATCTCTTAAGGAGGAAGAGACAATGAAGAAACTAGTGATTACCTTCGTCATGGCAGCCTTGGTGGTAGGATTGTTTACGGTAGTTGCGGGTGCAGTCCCTACTGAGCCTAAGGAGGCCCAAGTGTTTGCCGAGATCGGAGATGCCTCTGACGCGAGGGTCTGGCGCTTGACAGGTGGCTGGAATGAGAAGTGCAACACTACTCCGAGAAGCAAGGAAGTCACTGTCAGGGCATACGTTGCACAATGGGCCAGATGGGCAATGGACTACGCAGGCTGGGAGTGGTACGTAAAGAAGCCGGGTACATACTACGCAGACTGCATCACAGGTGAGATCCAGAGCAACGGCAATGTCACACTGTTGGTTGTTGGTATGGACGACCTGAAGTTCGTTGAAGGCCCGCTTGAGGGCAGCATCAACGACACAATCAAGACGTGGTATGGAGTGACCAGCGGCGGCCTGTGTGATACGCCTACGTGCCCGCCTACGAATCCTCCAGAAGAGTGGTTCAGCCCTGCTGAACTGAGCGAACAGAGCATCACGCTCTTCGACAGCGCTGAACTGCACAGTGGTTTGCGCTACAAGCTGTGGAACAAGATCGAGGTAGTGAACTGCAACACGGTCGGTATGTACGAGAATCAATTCGACATCACGTTGACATTGGACAATCAGGTTGACTGGATCGACGGAGATACCGGAGACTTCGACGATAAGGCGTTGCCTGGGTATCCTGGCGTTCTGTCCTAGTGGCAACAGACACTTAAGGGGGGCGTTCAAGCCCCCCTGGCCCTGCTCACAAACGCACCTGAATAAAGGCACTCAAATTGTCTGGCAATTCAGCTGCCAACAGATCGCATGCCTGTTTGTGTCGCAGCAGTAGGGGAATAGGTTGACGGGAGGAGTTAGCCGTGAGGACAAGCTTCTGGCGGGTAATGGTTGTGGCCTTGATCTTAGTCTTGGCCAGTTGCGGCGATGCCTTTGCTACGACTAGGGGGCCCTCGTTGGAGATAGACCCTTTGGTGATGGAAAGGCAAGTCGCTCCTGGCTCGGAATTGATATATGAAATAACCATTGAAAACCATGACCAGCTCGCGTCAGTGACACTCGAAGCTGAGGTCTTCGACATAAGGGAGGACATTAGAGGTGCTTACGCCCTAGTGCCTTTAGGTACTACTCCGTACTCACTGTCGCGATGGATTACCATAAGTCCCAGTAAATTTACAATACCGCCTGGCGGGTCTCAGGAGATTCGCGTTTCGGTCAGTGTGCCAAGGGGCATTGCAGGTGGACGATACGGAGCTGTAGGCGTGACTACGGCAATGCCGACCTCGGCTGCACCCGGAGACGCGTTGGTTGCCTCGACTGTTAGATTTCGCATGGCGAGCTTCATTGAGTTGGTTGTGACAGGAAGTATGCCCAGGATGGAAGCATACGCCGAGTATTTTGACGTCAGTCTATCCCGTGACCATCCTGAGCTGCGGGTACAAGTGGGAGACAATGCACTCGTCTTTGCGGCCGCAGTGAGGAATGAAGGCAATGTTCACGTTGTCGCCAATGGGCGCCTCACGATTTCTACAATGGACGGACGGACAGTTGCGCAGTTTCCGCTTGGAGGCGGGCGAGGGGTGATCATTCCTGGAGCTACTGTGGAATTGCGGTCGGTAATCAGAGCTGCTCTACCTCCTGGTGAATACAGGGCCAGAGCTGTAATCGACTACGGAACGCGCAGGCCGGTGGTAGCCAATACTACCTTCGTTGTAGCAGAAGACACTGTTGTTGCGGATGAGACGCATGGGACAGAGCTTCAGAAGTTCGCTGTACTACCGGATCAAGTGGATATGACTCTTAGGCCTGGCTCGATGAGATCGGCTGTGTTGGAGGTCGTCAACCGGGGCGAGGATGAGCTAGTACTCACTGGACAGGTACTGCCGCTGGCTTACGACGCGGTTGGCGTGCTACTTCCTTCCGAGGATAGGGCAGGGGGACTTGAGTGGGTCACCATTTCCCCTCAACAGATCCGGATCAGGCCAGGAATGAGTACGCGAGTGAGGGTGACTGCGAGAGCTCCCCGCGATGCCAGTGGAAGCTATTACGCAGACATAGTGTTCTCCTCAGAAGGGCCCGGCCTGCAGACCGAGTCCGGCTCTAGCCTGTTGATCTTCGTTGGCGATAGCGACGCTGACATCGTGAGGCGAGGGACTGTAGAAATAGGGGCCGTGGTCATCGAAGGGGATACCCTATCTGCGGACGTCTGGTTTGTCAATGAAGGTAATGTGCATGTGGGTCTCTCGGGCGAGCTGTTCCTCTTGAGGCACTATGCCCATGAAGAGGCCGAAGACGCGCATATCGCTCGTGCCAGGGAGGAGCAGGTAGCGTCAGTCTCGCTCGATACTGCTGAGAACCCCGTCCTGCCTGGAACTGAGAGGCTATTGAGATTCATGATGCCCGTAGAGCTAGAAGAGGGCGAGTACGAGTTGGCAGTCCGAATAGACTACGGCGGCATTGAGCCTGCCATTGCGAGGCATCGGTTCAATCTAGAAGGAGGCATTGCTAGTGAAGAAATGGAGTAAGAAGGTAGCGATCACTATCGTAGCAGTTGTGATTGCTGTGCTTGGCACTTGCCAGGCGTCAGACCAGCCTTTAGTAACAAACATTTTCTACGACACATTTGTGATTGATGCGCTAAGTGACGTCTCTGTGCAGACCGGCATCCCGATCATAGCAGACACCACGGTCAGCGGATTTGTGACGCTGGACCTGGTAGACGTTCCGTTTGAGGAGGCTCTAAATCGGATATGTATCCCTCTCGGCCTGACGTATCGCCTGATGGACGGAGGGTACTACCTCGTTGGAGCTGCGACTACTGACAACCCGACGTTTGCGCTGCTAAGTGATATTCATGTAGTCAAGGTGCGGTATCAGAATGCTGACACTGTATCGAGACTGCTCACTGAGTCCTATAAACCTTTTGTCAAGGTGGATAGTGAAACGAACACCATAGTGATCACAGCATCACCTGAGATGATTGCACGCATCCAGAGCGATATTGCTATGATAGATAGGCCTATCAGGCAAGTGATGCTTCAGGTCCTGGTGACCGAGCTCAGTGACGGCGCACGAAAGGCGCTTGGAACTGAATGGCAGTGGGAATCCAGCAAGCCTAGCAGCAATGTCGAAGGCGCCCTCAGCTTCACAGCAGGGGTCTTGACTACAGCCTTAGGCTACGGCCCCACGAGCATCAGCGACTTCCTCGTGGCCTTGAAGGCAGAGGTGCAGAAGGGAAAGGCCGAGATCCACGCCAACCCCAGGATTGTGACGCTAGACGGCAAGCCTGCAGAGATATTTCTTGGCGAAGAGCAACAGCACATCGTGCTTGTAGAGTCCGAGAGCGGACAATCGATATCGCGGCAGCGGATTGTTGCTGAGACAGGGATACGCTTGAAGTTCACTCCCCGCATCTCAGACGAAGGCGAGATCACAATCAGCGTCGAGCCTGAGGTCAGCATTGTGACAGGCACGAACAAAGAGGGGTTCCCGATCATCGCAAGCAGGCGGGCCAGCACTACCGTTAGAGTGCGTGACGGCGAGACGTTTGTCCTTGGCGGCCTGGTAAGTGAGATCAATGTAAAAAGCACTACGAAGGTGCCATTGCTTGGGGACCTGCCGCTATTGGGCAAGCTGTTTAGATCAGAGAACAGCAGTTCGACAGAGACAGAGATACTGATCATGGTTACGCCGGTGATACTGGATGGGTCAGCTGCGGCGGAGGTGTTGTAGCATGACACCTGTAAGAAGGATCCTACTAGTTGCAGCTCTGATCATGCTGGCTCAAGCATCGGTGCTGCTTCAAGCATCGGCACTCGCAGCGAGTCACTACTCGGTAGAGCTCGCCTTTGAGAATCCCGTGTCACTCCTGTACACCGGAGTTGACCATGTGTTTCATGCAGGCACTACGCTTGATTCTCGGTCTCAGCTGTTGGCGTACGCTGAATACGATTCCTTTGTCGAAGGATACGGAGCCTTTTCAGTTCGCAAGGGCAGCCATATACCCGGTAGCTTCGTAGGGTACCTGGCATCCGGATCAAGTGACGCGACTACGTGGTCATACATCGGAGCGAAAAAACTCGGCCAATTTGGTGTTGGCCTTTCACTTAACCACACTACTGGTGTTGGGTTTACAGTCGATACAGGCCTGAGTCTGGATCTATTGAGCGCACTGACATTGAGCGTAGCCCTTCGATCAGTAGAGCTCGGCTCGGATGGGTTAGTTGCAAGAGACGGCACGGTTTCAGGGGTGGAGTGGCGAATCTCTGAAGGTTTGTCACTTGGGTTAGGAGTCGCCAACTTGTCTAGCCCCATATACCGCCTATCCGTAGATGCGGGCGGAAAGGCGATCACCGCCCGGTGCTACGCTATAGGCGAGAGGAATGCGCAGATGGATTCAGGTATTGAGGTCGGACTGAAACTCCGCGGGGTCACTCTCAAGCTAGGCTACCATCTGGACGGTCACAACAACAGACAAATCGCAGGACTGGGCCTAGAGTACTGCTTCTGACTGGGATGGCGCTCGGCGCTGGACCGCAGCAGAGGAGGAATTTGGCTGATAGCATAGAAAAGATCAACGACAAAGTCCTTATGGCTCGGTTACCTGCAGGTCTGGGTATGTGGCGCATTTTTGTCACCTGATTGTCGACAGGTTCGAGGTGGTGTATTGCGGCGCGTGCGCGCTGCGCTCTGCTGGGGGTGCACGCATTGTCTAAGCCAGACCTTACGCTGAGTGAGAAGGCTATGCTTGTACTGAAGGCCGCAGATGATCCCTCTCAAATCGACGCGGTCTGCGACCGGTACAACATAGAGCGGGATGAGTTTGATCGGTGGTGTCAGGCGTTCTTGTCAGGCGGCACTGAGAGGCTAGTAACGATGGACAAGGAAGGAAGCACGAGCAGAGTCGAGAGTCATGTAGAGGCTACGCTTGATTATTCGCCTTCTAGTCACTTCCTCTTGAGAATCCTCGCTAGGCTCATCGCCGTCCTCAATCAGAGAGATTCCTACACCAAGCAGCATTCCGACGATGTGGCTTACTACTCCATAGAGATTGGAAAGCACTTGGGGCTGGATAGTGACACTATGCAGACTCTCTATATAGCCGGAACGCTCCACGACGTCGGAAAAATCGGCATTTCTGATCATATACTTAACAAGAACGATGAACTTACAAGCGAAGAAATGGAGCTCATGAAGGAGCACCCCAGGCTGGCAGTTGAACTCATCGGAACTGAGGAAGGCCTCCAGGACGTCTCCAAAGCTGTGTACCATCATCACGAGAACTACGATGGAAGCGGATATCCAGAGGGACTCGCTGGAGAAGAAATACCGTTGCTTGCAAGGATACTGGCAATAGCAGACGCTTTTTCTGCAATGACTACTGATCGGCCATATCGGCCGGCTATGCGTGTGGTCGATGCAGCGCGTGAGCTGGTTAACAAGGCTGGCACACAGTTTGACCCAAAGCTGGTTCCTATCTTTGTAGAAAGGGTGCTTAAGATTCCTCTCAGTAAGCTCCAAGAACGGAGTTGACTGCTTCTTTGATATCTGACGCAATCCGGTTCTTCCGCGATGAGTTGTGGGTCGTCTTTACAGCGGCCCTTCCTGTTGCAGAATCGCGAGTCTCGATCCCACTTGCCCACAGCTTAGGCATGGGCGCGTTTAAGGCGTATGCGTTGTCCGTAGTTGGCAACATGTTGCCTGTGCCGATCATTCTCGCGTTGCTGTGGCATTTCGAGACGCAACTGCTAAGACTTCCGATAGTTGGTAGAGCCCTCGAGTGGCTTGTCCGTCGTACAGAGCCCAGGACCGATCAGATCCAGCGATATGGCCCCATTGGCCTCATGCTGTTTGTAGCTATCCCACTGCCTTCGACAGGTGCTTGGACCGCTTCGCTCGCAGCGTTTATACTGCGCATGAAGGGCCGCTATGCAATCCCTCCAATATTCCTTGGTGTGCTCATCGCAGGTATCATCGTAACTGTTCTCACCAAGGGAATCTCATCTCTTATCCCATATCTGTAGGAGTATTTTTCAGGCTCCAAGGTATTATTCTTCATATCATGGAAGGAAATACTTCGAAAATCAAGAATATGATTGCTGCGCTCAATATTGAAAAGAATGGATTGGGAGGGAGTGAGAGTGCAAGCAATACAGTTCTTGACATCAACGGGGCCCGCTTGGCGCAGGTGTGCACTGGTGGGCATTATGCTCGCTTTCTTCCTAGGCGCAGTAGCGGAGCCGGTCTCTCTTGCCGAGCAGGCTCAGGCCCGAACTGCCATCTATGCAAACGTGTCAAGTTCTATTGAGATCGAGGCTCCTTCAGAGATCCAGTGGAACGACCTTTGTCTAGGTACCAACGTATCTCCCCCTCAGCGGATCAGGGTCCGGAGCAACAAGCCGTTTACCCTCAAGATGAGATCAGTGACCAGGACTCATCTGGCTGAATACGATCTGGATTCTCAGCAGTGGGTTACTGGCGGGAGGAGCCTCTCCGAGACTCTAAAGTGGAGATTCTCTGACGACGAGTCGCAGCCGTTGAGTGTGTCTAGAAGCGACGTAGATATCGCTGCATCCAATCCTGCCACCACAAGTTCGGGACAGGCCTTTGACATCTGCTTTGTGCAGGAGATAGTCTTTGCCGACGAACAGCTGGAGGACGGCAAGGTGTACCGGATCGATGTGATCTTCACTGCTGTTCAGGATGTGTAGGAGGACAATCCATGAGGCGAGCAGTCATATGCATGCTGAGCTTGGCGGTCGCTCTCTTTGCTCCTGGGTGCATCAGGGTGTCCAAGAGTGCGGAGGTAGTGGACTGTGCTCTTGCGTTTGTCGATGCTGTTTCGTCCGGCGACCTATCCGCCATTGCAGACCTGACGTTCAACAGGCCGTCTGGCTGGGAGATGGCAATCGCCGGTGCTGACAGTGTCTGGCACGGTTTCAGTGTTGCCGAGGTTCATAGGTCAGGAGACCAGGCTCAGGTCAGCATTGAGCTGGAGTTGGCGCAGAGACAGGAGCAGGAGCTGGGACTGGTGCTACAGGAGACCGGCCTTATCGACGAGCCCGGAGACCTTGATCTGCACGAGCTGCATGGCGACTACAGTATGAGTGAGAGATTGACCTGGGTGATCGAACTTCGGCGAATAGAGGGGCAGTGGTTTATCGATTTGAGCAGGACCTTGGGCGTTGAGTGATGTCGCGCTTCGAGGTGTCGTGCCTGATGTGGAGGTGCGGTGCCTAATAGAGACTCGCTTGTTTACGGATGAGCGACACAGGCATTGAGACAGAGGAGGGAGGCGATACGGATGACAAGAGCGGGCTTTGGTATGTGTGGGCGGGCAGACACAGGAGCCGGAGCTGAGATTGGGAGACGCTCCAGGTGGCCTTGCACGCGGCTGTTGTTGATCGTTGCTGTCTGCATCGCCGGATTGATCTCACAGACCGCGATCGCAGACACGCAGGTTGGGTACCAGGAGATCACAGCGCAGGTGGGACACGCCATAGAGCTGACAGTGCCGATGTCGTACGACTGGGGCACTCTCTCAATTGGCGAAAACGAGTCCAGCCTGCAGGACATCATTGTCAAGAGCACTGCTCCGTACGACCTCTTGGTAAGAGCTGACCGTACCAAGATGACCCAATACCACCTTGCGAGCGGCATGTATGTCTCTGAGGGCAGAGAGCTTGTGAACCCCCTTCAGTGGAGGGAGACTTCCATGGGAAGCTACTTAGTCATGGATACGGTCGACATGCCGGTAGTGACAGCAGCGCCTCCTACAGGAAATGGTGGGAGCGTCTGCACAGTGGTGTATCGCCAAGTCGTCACTTATGATGACCAGTCGCTCCCTGATGGGATGGTCTATCGCATAGTCCTCACGTACACCGCCACAAATACCGTCTAAATGAGAGGTGGCAACAGGGTGTGAGGATACATGAGCGTCTTAAGGCTTATCGTAGGGCTCAGCCCGGCCGGCTGTATCAGGCACGCTGGGCATCGAGGTCTTGGGCATCCAGGATGCTTGGCAGTGCAGCAGTTATTGTCTCCATTGTGCTCGCGCTCGCAGCATTTGGGTTATGGCGTGTGTCGGCTTTGAGCTATACTTTGGATGTGTCGTTCCCAGGAAATGTTGACTTGGGAGTTCTCGCAGTAGGCGACAACACGAGCGAGATGCAGATGATCTTAGTCCACAGTGACGTGGGATACAAGATCTATGTTCGGGCAGACAGAGACCGTCTCTGCCAGTGGGATGAGCGGTTCAACTCATACGTTGCAGGGCGGGATATGACTGAGCCCTTGATCCTCTTTTCGGATGAAGGTTCGATTGCGGTTGGCGTGACTGACGCACTCTTGGCCCATCGGCCCGGCCCCTCTCCGCCGGCAGCAGTTCACTTTTGGTTCCAGCAACGTGTGGGGTTTGACGATGTGCCCGCTCCTCTTGGGAGAGTCTACAGGATCCTGCTGACATACACGGTGGTTCAGGATGTGTGAGAGATATGGGAGGCTATGCGAACGTGAGACAGAGGGTGAGTACGATCCTGGCGGTGGCCTTGCAAATGGCGTTGATAGTGGCTGTCATCTGCGAGTGCTGCACAGCGTCGCCTTCCATTCGGATCTCTCCGTCCCGAGTAGAGAAGCAGGTGAGGAGGTTCCTTTTTTTCGAGGATCGCAGCATAGGCCCTATCAGGGTGACGAACAACGGGACTGTGCCGCTCAAGGTCAGGGTCTCCGTAGAGGATTTGTACCAGACTGAGGACGGGAGTGCGGTGTTTGTCACTGACGGGTCGTACGAGTACGGAGTAGCGGACTTGGTGACGTTTCAGCCTGTGGAGTTCGTAGTGGAGCCGGGCAAGACGCAGCTGGTCAAAGGGACGGTTGACACGAGCTCGGGCAGGACCGGTGGGGGTTACTGTGTAGTGTTTTTTGAAACGCAGCCGAGTCCGGGTACAGAGACAGGAATGTCTACAGCGAGCAGAGTCGGTGCGCTGTTGTATATAGTGTTTCCGGGAGAGGCCCAAGTGGCAGGCAGCATAGAGCAGCTTGAGGTTTCCAAATCCGGCGACGAGAGGGTGCGGGTTAGAGTGCTGTTGCACAACTCCGGCAATATACACATATGCCCAAGGGGAGTCGTGCGTCTCAAGACACTCGATGCGGCCTTGGTCTGCAGCGGGACGATATCTCCCTTGAACGTCTTGCCGGAGGCGTCTAGATGGCTGGAGGGAGGACTAGACCTGCCTAGTGAGTTCGAGCCGGGCGAGTACTTGCTAGAGACGACTGTATTCCTCAGCGACACAAAAACCGCCTATCGAGAGACTGTGATCTCCTTTGAGAGGAGTGATTTGGGAGAGTGGGAGGTAAGTCCCTTGGTGTGAGCCACAGAGCCTGGGGAGTGGCCTACGCTTTACGGTGACTTGGTTCATTCGGCGGCAGAGCCTTGGTGTAAACGTCGGTGCTTCGATTTGAAAACATGGACACTCTTAGATATGATATATGATAGGGTGTGATAAGGTAAGCTTGATTGTCTTGGGGCTCACGAAAGCGAGTCGAGGCCGCCTATGTACGATTGCGCAGATTGGGCGTCAAAAACACCACTGCTTGTACGTCTGCTGAGCGAATACGAATCTGTTGGGCTGCTGTATCGCCTTTCAGATACATTGCAGGCGCTTCTTGGTGTTTGCAGTAGCCGGAGTATCGGAGCGTGGTTGTCTGACGATATCCCGTGTTCCGATTATTTCAAGCACTACCTTAGCATTTGTGCGATAGTAGACGAGGTGTTTGGAACCTCAAAATACAGCCCTGTCATACTAAACTCTGCTCCTGTAGAGGTTCAGAGGTTGTTTGCAGAGAGAGGGATTGTTGTCTACGCCCGTGACGAAGCTGCTAGGATGAGCTTTTTGATCTCTGTGAACAAGGGCAACCAAAGACAGTCACAACCATCCATCCGCAGTCGCGAGCCCCGGCCCTGGTGTAGGAAGATCGTGGAGTTGGGAAGCAGGGTTTTGTTGAGGTCGGATTCAGACCGCAGAGGCCTGCTGGTGAGTTTTAGGCACCCTACGATCCAGGCGTAATACAAGACCAGCTAGTGGCATGTTTCTTGCATGAAAGTAGGGTGACTGTGTGCGGCTTGGAACTCCTCTAGATGACAGGGAAGCCGTGCAGTAAGGGTCCAAGGAGCTGTGGAGGTCATGACCAGCGAGGTCCAGCCATCGAGGTTCACGGGAAGGACACTTGATGAGGCCTTGCGCTTAGCCGCTCAGCAGTTGCAGGTAGACTCTCCTGAGGACCTGCAATATAGGGTGGTTGAGGAGAGGGCAGGGCTTCTATTCGTTCGCCCAAAAGTCACGATTGAGGCATGGATTAGCGAACCAACTCAACCGGACGAGGTAGACGCTAGAGACGATTGCGGCCGTGTTGTCATCGAAGGTTCGGCTATTCGCGTTGTCGATCAAAGCGACAACGGCGAACCCACACCGGTCAAGATCTTTGCCACCCCGCCTGTCAGGCTGTATGTCGACGCTGCGGAGGTCCCGCCTGGACAAGCCGTCGAGGTTACCGCAAACAACAACGTCGTTGCCGACATAGGCATTGATCAGACCCCCTCTACAGATGTGCACGTCCACATCTCAAGGGACGAGCTAACTGCGTGGATTGAGATAGTAAAAAAGCCTGCCAAAGCCTACAAGCTGGAGTGTGAACATACCGCGACAGGTTGCCGCATAGTCGCTGTCGAGGATGGCTTGATCGAGCCGCCGCCTTATACAGTCGATGAGATTCTCCAGATAGTTCGGTCAGAGGGAGTGCAGTATCGCATAAACGAGGAGGCCATTCGGAAGGCGATATCCTCCGAACTCACCGGCAGGGTAGTCGTTTCCGAGGGTGTTCCTGCTGTGCCGACAGTGCAAGACCGCATTGACTACAAGTTCGAGACAGAAGAGCGGAGGTATGACTCCAACGGCATTATTGACTACTACGAGTTCTACGTAACGCCTTGTGTAGAGGAAGGCGATGTCATCGCGGAATTGATCCAGGGACATCCCGGCGAACCGGGAATAAAGGTCACCGGAGAGCAGATCCCTGTAGCTCCCTACAGACCTCTCAAGCTTGAGGCAGGAGATGGAGCGACGATCAGCCCGGACGGCAAGAGGGTCATCGCCGCTCGAGGCGGAAGGCCTGTAGTCATCCGCAACAAGATCTGTGTCAACCAGCAGTACGAGCTAAACCAGGGCGTCGGCCTTCACACGAGCAATGTGCACTTTGACGGCGACGTCATAGTGCGCGGTGATGTCAGTGAAAACATGCTGGTAGAGGCAACTGGAAGCATACACATCAGCGGATGCGGGTACGAGTGCCTCCTCGTAGCCAACAACCAGATCCAGGTTGCAAAAAGCTTGGTGGGTTCCCGTGCAATCGCTGGAAGCACCGGCGGTTTGCTCGGCAAGATACACTACGGCCTTCGAACAATGATCCCACACCTTAGTACAGTAGTTGAGGCGACTCGAAATGTGACAGGCTTGAACATCGACGGCTCGCCTCGGCAGGACGCGGCTGCGCGAGAGCTGATTGAGACCAGGTATCGGGTGTTGCCGCAAATCGCCAGTGAGCTGCTCAAGCAGGTGGAGGGACTGGATCAACCATTTCAAGAGCTTTCAAACCACTCTTTGGACTATGTCGAGTTCTCTGTACCGGGAGACGTTGTTGCGATCGTCAAGCTCCTAAATGCTTCACTGAGCAGGCTAGATGTCGTTAAGTGGAGCGAACTCGAGTCGATGCTTGCAACCTTGGAGCACGTGGTCGGTGAGTTGGACAAATCCATCAAGAGCGAATGCAGTGTCAAGATCGGGTACTGCCAGTCCAGTGTCGTTGAGACCGACGGAGACATCGCAATAGTGAGACAGGGTACAGTCAACTCTACGTTGAGAGCCGGAGGCGATGTGACCGTCACCGGAGTTGTTCGCGGCGGAGAGGTTGTGTGTCTCAAGCGCTTCACTGCAAAGGAAGTAGGGACGGTCGCAGGGACAGACACCTCAATAACCATAATCGACCCGTCAGGGAGTATGAAAGCGTCAATCGTGCATCCCAATGTCTTGATTACCATTGGCACATTATCATACAGATTCATGGATACCCATAGGCTGGTCGAGGTCAAGCTGAGCCCACAAGGGGCTATCAGGGTCGAATCAGCCGGGAGGGAAATATGATGATCAGCGTTCGCGCGAGCGGGAGCGCGACCAGCATAGCGGCAGCGACGGCCGCTGGAGTAGGCCGGTGTTGTCAACTCCCGCAGAATGAGTGAGGTGAGTGAGGTTAGAATCCCTGATCAGAGGATTGCAATGAGACAATGCGGGTTGTCTCGTGGTGCCCGCAAACCGGGCAAGTCAGAACGCTTGCCTCCATGTGTTCGCTTGTGTCAAACATGGCTCCGCAACTTCTACACTTCAGTGAGTCTTGAGTGCTGCTTCTGGACTGTTCCAGTTCCTGCCTAGGTCCGTTCGTGTCTAAACGCTCGTTGGGAATCTCACGGTGATCGCGTCTTGGTGTGTCGGCCATTGCTACAGAACTCCTTTCTAGTCGTCGTGTAACCTGGTCTAGTCGTCATGCGGCTAGTCTGGTCGAGTTGTAGTCGCCTCTTAGAAAACCTACAAGTGTTATTGTACCCAAGAACGCAGCTGTAAATCGGCTGAAGGAAAATTAAAGATTATTGTGGAATTGTAGACAGACAAGCAAAAACGCGGTCACGGCTCTTGATTTGGCAAAGGTGGCTGAGTGTCGTGCAAGACAGTCGCTGGATCCACGACCCCGATCAAC
>FZPS01000157.1_pt21 | contig 54984 bp, 50 predicted proteins | sample 1817821 | NCBI WGS metagenome assembly FZPS01 (sample SAMEA104158645, study PRJEB21678) | metagenome | place: Germany | collected 2015-04-21 | reverse complement strand
AGATCGCCCGGCCGGCAAAACGGCCGCCTTCACCGAGTAATTCTTCGATACGCAGAAGCTGATTATACTTGGCTACGCGATCTACCCGGGAGGGAGCCCCGGCCTTAATCATCCCCGCTCCAACCGCCACCGCCAGGTCAGCGATAAAACTGTCGTCGGTTTCACCGGAACGGTGCGAGATAATTGCGCCGTAGCCGGAGCGATGCGCCAGGTCTACAGCTTCCAGAGTTTCACTCAGGGTGCCTACCTGGTTCAGCTTGATCAAAATGGCATTACCGACTCCTTTTTCAATTCCGGTGGTCAAGCGGGACGGGTTAGTTACAAAGAGATCGTCACCGACAAGCTTCATCTTCTTTCCCAGGGCCCTGGTCAAAGCTTCCCAGCCGGCCCAGTCTTCTTCGCCAAGGCCGTCTTCAATGCTGATAATCGGGTAACGCTGCCCAAGGCTGCGATAGTATTCGATCAGCTCTTTGCTGGTATAGGCCTTCCCTTCGAGCTTGTAACGGCCGTTCTCAAGCAGCTCCGTGGCGGCCACGTCGAGCGCCAGGTAGATATCCTCTCCGGGAAGGTAGCCGGCGGCATCAATCGCTTCGGTGATCACCTCCAGGGCGGCGGCGTTCGACTCAAGATTTGGTGCAAAACCGCCCTCATCGCCGACCGCTGTACTAAGACCGCGGGAAGAGAGTATCTTTTTTAGATGGTGGAACACCTCTGTTCCCATCTGCAGAGAACAGGTAAAGCTGTCTGCTCCGGCGGGGACGATCATGAACTCCTGGATATCTACGTTGTTATCGGCATGCTCACCCCCGTTAAGAATGTTCATGAAAGGCACCGGCAGCAAGTTTCCCTGAAGGCCGCCCAGGTAGCGGTAAAGGGGTAGGCCGAGCATCGCCGCCGCCGCCCGGGCCGCCGCCATGGAGACACCGAGAATGGCGTTGGCGCCGAGTTTCTCTTTATTGGCAGTCCCGTCAAGCTCGATCATGACCCGGTCGAGATGCTGCTGATCCAGAACGCTCAATCCGCAAAGAACCGGTGCAATCTGCTCATTGACATGGGCCACCGCCCGGAGCACACCTTTGCCCAGGTAGCGCTCCTTCTCGCCATCCCTCAGTTCTACCGCCTCAAAAGCACCGGTAGAGGCGCCTGAAGGGACTGCCGCCCGTCCGCACCATCCGCCCTGCAGCAAAACTTCCGCCTCAAGGGTGGGATTGCCACGAGAATCGAGAATCTCCCGTGCTTTAACCTCTCTAATTCGATCTTCCATTACGATACTCTCCTTTTACTTATGGAAAATTATTGAAACCGAATCAGGCTTCGCCCGGTCATCTGTGACGGCTGCGGCAGACCGGCCAGCTCCAGAATGGTCGGGGCAATATCCGCCAGGCAGCCATCCGGCCGCAACTGCACCGGGCCGCAACCCAACAAGATGCAGGGGACCGGATTGATCGTGTGGGCGGTATACCTACCGCCATTTTCGTCAATCATCATTTCGGCATTGCCGTGATCGCCGCAGATAATCACCCGCCAGCCTTGTTTTAAAGCAGCCTTCGCAATCAACCCCAGCTGCCGGTCCACCGCTTCAATCGCTTTTACCGCCGCTTCAAAAACACCGGTATGCCCAACCATGTCTGCATTGGCAAAATTAACCACCAGCAAATGGTGCCGCCCTTCAACAATCGCCCGCACCGCCGCCTCGCCCACTCCGGCAGCGCTCATCTCCGGCTGCAGATCATAGGTGGCCACCTTTGGGGAGGGGATTAGCAGTCGCTCTTCGCCCGGAAAAGCTTTTTCGCACCCGCCGTTAAAGAAAAAGGTAACATGGGCGTACTTTTCGGTCTCGGCAATGCGCAGCTGGGACCGGCCAGAGTCGCTGTATAGCTCCCCGAGGGTATTCCCAAGATAATCCGGAGGAAAAGCTACCGGCAGAGGATGGCTGCGCTCATATTCGGTCATGGTGACCACATGGGGCCGCGGCGGCGCCGGGCCGCGCTGAAAATAGGCAAACTGTTCGTCGGTCAGGGCACGGCTAATCTGGCGGACCCGGTCCGGACGGAAGTTAAAGAAAATGACGCTGTCGTTTTCCCGAATGGTAGTCAGCCGAGTCCCATCCTGACCGGTAATTACCACCGGCTGGACAAACTCGTCGGTCTCACCGCGGCTATAGGCCTCTTCCAAGGCCTGCCGGGGATCGGACGAATGGTTTCCTTCACCGTAAACATAAGCACGATAAGCTTTCTCTGTGCGATCCCAGCGCCTGTCCCGATCCATGGCGTAGTAGCGCCCGCAGATGGTGGCGATAAAACCGTTCTGGCGCTGCAGGCTGCGCTGATGGAAGCGCTCCAGGTAGGGGCGAGCGCTGGCTGGCGGCGTATCCCTCCCATCGAGAATGGCGTGGATAAAAACGGGCCCCGCCTGCTGCTGCTCGGCCATCTCCAGCAAGGCCGCCAGGTGATCGGTATGGCTGTGGACCCCCCCGTCGGAGAGGAGGCCGATCAGGTGAATGTTGCCGCCGGTCCGGTGAACCCGGTGCATCGCCTCCCGCAAAACCGGGTTTTCAAAAAACGTGCCGTCTTCGATGGCCCGGGAGATACGGCTAAAATCCTGGAAGACTATCCGCCCGGCTCCTAAGTTGAGGTGCCCGACCTCGGAGTTACCCATCTGCCCGGGCGGCAGCCCCACCGCCTCTCCGGCGGCTTCGATTAGGCAACAGTTAAAATCCCTGGACAGAGCATCCATCTGCGGAGTGCAGGCTTGCAGGATGGCATTGCCGAAAGATTCGTTACGGTAACCCCAGCCGTCGAGTATTACTAGCGCCACTGGGTTCAACACCCGGCTGCCTCCTTGGCCGCCGTAATGAGAGCAGCAAAAGAATCCACCTCCAGGCTTGCTCCGCCAACAAGGGCTCCATTAACCGGAGAGAGAGCGACAAAGCTGCCGATATTGTTAGCGTTGACACTGCCGCCGTATTGCACCCGCAGGGTGGGCCCCGTTTCACTGCTGAAAATCTTCTCCACGACAGCACGTACCAGGGAGGCAGCAGCGGCAGCATCGCTCGGAGAAGCCGCCCGTCCCGTCCCGATGGCCCAAACCGGTTCGTAAGCAACTACGAGCTCTTTTATGCTTCCCGGCTCAAGGCCTTCCAGGACCGCCCGCAGCTGCCGCTCCAAAACGGCTTCGGTTTCACCGCGATTGCGCTGATCTTCGGTTTCACCGATACAGAGAATCGGCACCAGCTCATCGTACAATGCTCTCTGGAATTTCTTCCGGATGGTGGCATCATCTTCACCAAAGATATGGCGCCGCTCAGAATGGCCCAGGATAACATGGCTGACCCTGAATTCCTTTAACATCTGCGGAGCAATTTCACCGGTATAGGCGCCCTCTTCCTCCCAGGACATGTTCTGGGCGCCCAGTTTGATCGAGCTTCCCTCCAGTGCAGCTGCGGCTGCCGCCAGGGCAGTAAAGGGAGGGCAAATGAGCACCTCTATCCCTTGAAAATATTTTTCTTGAGGCAGTAATCGATTGCAGAAGGAGACAGTTTCCGCAGCTGTTTTATGCATCTTCCAGTTAGCAGCAATAATCAATCCCATTTTGTAATCTTTTCACTCCTCTTTAATCTGTTTGTCCTGGAGAACAGCTATCCCGGGAAGAGTTTCCCCTTCCCAAAACTTCAGCGTTGCCCCACCGCCAGTGGAGATAAAACTGATCTGCCCGGCCAGGCCAAAGCTTTCCAGAGCTGCCACGATATCGCCACCGCCGACAATAGAGAAGCCTTCGCTTTTGGCGACGGCACGGGCTACTGCCTCGGTGCCCCGGTGGAAGGGAGCGGTTTCAAAGACCCCCAGCGGGCCGTTCCAGAGAATTGTTCCCGCTTCAGCAGCAACTTTGCCGTAAATAGCAGCGGTTTCAGGACCGATATCAACCGCCTTCCAGCCTTCAGCCACCTCCCCGACCGGCACTATTTTAAACGAACTTTGCGGTTTTAACTCCTGGGTAACCGCTAAATCCACGGGTAGCTGCAAACAGCAATTGCTTCTATCACTGGCCTCCAGAATATTTTTAGCATCGATAAGAAGGTCTTGTTCATAGAATGAATCACCCAGGGGATAATCGAGGGCCGCAAGAAAAGTGTTGGCCATGCCCCCGCCGATAAGAAGCGTATCGGCCAGCTTTAAGAAGCGGTGGATCACTTTTAGCTTATCCGAAACCTTAGCCCCCCCTAAAATAGCCACCAGGGGACGGGCAGGCTGTTCGAGGCAGCGTGATAGAGTCTCTATCTCTTTGATCATCAGCAGGCCGGCCACGGCGGGAATATAGGCGGCTACTCCAACGGTGGAAGCATGTGCCCGGTGGGCCGTCCCAAAAGCATCGTTTACAAAAAGGTCAGCCGTCTGCGCCAATTGCCGGGCAAAGTCCGGATCGTTTTCTTCTTCACCCTTCTCGAAGCGGACATTCTCCAACATCAGGGCCTCACCGTTGGCAAGATTGTTTACAGCCTCTTGCACCTCCGGGCCAACCACCTGGTCAAGCTTGGGAACGGGCTGCCCCAACAGTTCGCTAAGGCGGTCGGCCACGGGGTCGAGACGCAGCTCCGGCTGGACCTCCCCCCGGGGACGCCCCAGGTGGGATACTAAGATCAAGCGGGCCCCCCTTTCCAGCAAATCGGTAATGGTCGGCAGCACCGCCCGGATCCGGGTATCATCCACCACCTGGCCCCCGGAAAGAGGGACATTAAAATCAACCCGCAGGAGCACCTTCTTCCCCTTTACTTCTACATCGGAGACACTGAGCTTCATCCGCCGCTCACCATCCTTGGGCTAAATTTCATCGGTAATCATTATTCTACCACAAAAGTAATTTTTAAACGCGATAAAGTGAAACATTAAAGCGGCCCTTCAGGTAAAACGAAGATTTTTCGCTGCTCGCCATATGAACATGGAGGGGGCTACAGGCAAAAGGAGAGTGAAGGTTATCGAGGTGTGATAAAATTATTTTATGCAGTTTTCTGATGAATATTAACTTATTCCCGGCTGCCTTCCCGCTCTATTGCGGCCAGCTTCCTGAAACGATGGTTTACCGCCGACTTGCTCAAAGGCGGCTCGCACATCCGTCCCAACTCTTTCATCGAAACCTCCGGGTAGCGGCGCCGCAAGATCGCTATCTCTCGGAGGGGCGGCGAAAGATTCTCCAGCCCCACCCGCTGCTCCAGGCGGTCAATCAACATCAGCTGCTGCTGGGCTGATGTGACTACCTTTTCCAGGTTGGCCGTATCGCAATTAACCAGGCGGTTGACCTGACTGCGCATGCTCTTGATCACCCGGGCGCTTTCCAGCTGTAAAACAGCGCTGTCTGCTTCAATAATTCTTAGGAAGTCGGCAATTGCTTCCGCTTTTTTCAGGTAAAGATAGTAGTTTCCCCGGCGGTGCCTCAGAGCAGCGCTGATTGAAAACTCCTCCAGACAGCTCTGAACCAGGTCGGCATCCTCCCGCGAGCCGCAGTTTATCTCTAGATGATAGCCCGCGCCGGTAGGAGTATTTAGCGAACCCCCGGCCAGAAATGCCCCCCTGATAAAAGCACGGCGGCAGCAGCGCTGCGACGGCACCAGGGAAGGTTCTCTGACCAGGCACCGCGGCAAATCACTCCTTTTTAAACCAAGTGACTGCAAGAGGACGGCAATATTCTCTTGCCCGGTTACCTGTACCTGGTAGCGCTGTATTCCCAAACGCCGCACCTGTTTTCTTAATACTTCTGGCGAACCGGCGCCGGCTGCCTTTAACAGGCTGAACAGGTGACGGGCCAGAGACACATGCTCAACCTCAATACTTAAAATGTGCTCGTGGCTCCGGATGGTTAAATAGCCACGCAGCAGCAGCAGAGCGGTTAGCTCCGCACGATTACAGCAGGGTGCCTTCTGCTCATGGCGGACCAACTCCAGTTTAACCTCCCGGGAAAACGACATGGAAACAGCCTCTCCTTTCGGTTAACTATTCATCCCGAACCTGTTTGAGGAACATTTTAGAGATAAGCAGTAACCGGGGCATAAAAGTCAGCAGCGAGCGTATAATTTCGAAGTCCGGGCAGAGCCCGTAAAGCACCCCGGCTTTAAGAGGAGACCCCGTTAGATTTTACTCACCCCCTCAGAAGATTGGGGTTGCAGTTAAGCCTTGTCGATATCTCTGTGCTCGATATGAACCCGGTAGCGATTGGAGAGAACCCGGCCCAGCTCATCGGCCAGAGCGACAGAGCGATGCTTGCCCCCGGTACAACCGATAGAGACCACCAGTTGGACCTTTCCTTCGCGGATGTAGTAGGGTATTGAAAATTCAAGGAGATCCTGTAGCTTCTGAAAATACTTGTGGGTAACCATCCACCGCCAGAGATAATCCTTGACCCGGGCATCTTTCCCAGTTAAGGAACGGAGGTGCTCTACATAATGCGGATTCGGCAGAAAGCGCACATCAAAAACCAGGTCGGCATCGAGCGGCATCCCGTATTTAAACCCGAAGCTGACCAGCAAAACCGGCATACCTCTTTCTCGTTGTCCCGGCTCATAAATTTCGAAAATTTTCTTTTTCAGATCCCGCGGTGCCAGGAGAGAGGTGTCAATGATCTTATCGGCTTTGCCTCTTAATTCGCCTAAAGCCAGTCTCTCGGCCTGAATTGCTTCAAGCAGCCCCATATCGGACAGAGGATGGCGCCGCCTGGTCTCTTTATAGCGACGCAACAGAACTTCGTCACTGGCTTCAAGAAAAAGAATTTCATGGTTGATCTCATTTTCTTCCAGCTCGTGGAGCGCTTCAAAGAGATGATCGAAAAAAGCGCCCCCCCGCATATCGCAAACCAGAGCTATTTTGCTGATTTTACCCTCGGACTGGAGACAAAGTTCAGCAAACTTGAGGATAAAAGTAGGTGGTAAGTTGTCCACACAGAAAAAACCTAGGTCCTCAAAACAATTAATGGCATGACTCTTACCTGCTCCGGAAAGCCCGGTGATCAGAACAATCTGGAGGGCATCTTTTTGAACCATGGTCATTCACCCATCTCTCTAAAGATCGATTAAACGCTGCAGCCTGAGCCGTGTCGTCCTTCAGCGCACCGGGGAAAACCAGGCCGGTGGTGTTACCGGCTTTTAGAGGAGGCCGGCAGAGATATAGTCTTCAATAACCCGGGCTACCCCGTCTTCAGTGTTGGCGGCAGTGACCAGGTCGGCCGCCGCCAATACTTCCGGGCAGGCATTGGCCACCGCCACCCCCAGCCCGGCATACTGGATCATATCCAGATCATTGTGGCTGTCTCCGAAAGAGATAATCTCTTCACGACGGATGTCGAGCTCCTCAGCCAACCTGCACAAAGCCTGCCCCTTCGTCGCCTGACGATGGGTAAATTCAAGGAAAAATGGATGCGGTTTGAGCATGGTGAATTTGCCCGGATAACCGTCTTTTAAAATCTTTTTAACTTCTGTGAAATTTCCATCCCAGTTAAATATGGTCATCTTCGTCGGGCACCGACCCTCTTTTTCTAAAAACAGATCCATCCGCCCGACTATTTCAACAGGGATATCATACCTGTTCCGGTAATATATAGAATAACGATTTTCTCTATTGATATAGAAACGCTCATCAATATAGGCGCAGATCTCCTCACCCTCCTCTTCGGCAACAGCAGCTATGGCTACCGCCAGCTCATGTGTCAGGGGCCGGTGGTAAAGAACTCTCCCGTTCTCGGTAGTTTTGATTAATGCACCCTGGTAATTGATCATCGGCCAGTCAGTATTCAAAGCAAGCTCTTTAACATAGGGGATGCTTGTAAGATACATCCGCCCGGTTGAGATGGTAATGATTACATCTCGCTTGACCGCTTCTCTGATCGCCTGCTTGTTGCGCGGCGATATCTTAGATTCGGCATTAAGAAGAGTTTCGTCAAGATCTATGGCCAGCAACCGGTAACGCATGGAAACCTCCTTCATAATACTTTGATCTTATTATAGCACAACTCCGATGGAGGCAGATTAAAACTAACCTGGAAAAAGCCGGCCTCACAGAAGGGGAGGGGGATTTTTGAGGTGACAGGAGAACCGTCCCCTTGTCACCTTCACAAGTGCAGCTTCCGGTAGATGCGTTCGGCCAGAACCCGGCTGATGCCGGGGACAGCGGCCAGCTCTTCTTCAGAGGCGCGGTAGAGCTGCTCCAGGCTGCCGAAATGCTTTAACAGGGCGGCGCGGCGTTGCGGGCCGATCCCGGGGACCTCCTCCAGGCGGGAGTGGGTGGCACTTTGCCTGCGCAAGCGGCGGTGATAGTCGACGGCAAAGCGGTGTGCTTCGTCACGGATGCGCTGTAGGAGCTGCAGCAGGGTGCTGTTTGCCGGTAAAAGCACCGGTGTTTTCTCATTCTCCAGAAAGATCCGGTCCGGGTTCTCCGCCAGCGCCAGCAGTGTCACTTCAGTGAAGCCAGCCTGTTGCAGAGCCTCCCGGGCCGCATTCAGCTGCGCCCTGCCCCCATCGATCAGCATCAGTTCAGGCCGGGGCCATTCGCGGCGTGCAACCCGTCGCTGCAAAACCTCTTGCAGGGCGGCGCAGTCATCTCCCGGGGGGGTCCGGCGGAGGTAAAAACGGCGATAGCCGTCTTTAAAAGGGCGGCCTTGCTCAAAAACCACCATGGCCCCGACCGCGTCGCCTCCGTACAGATGAGAGATATCGTACCCCTCAATGCGACGGGGCGCCGCTTCCAGCCCAGCCAAACGGGCCAGCTCTTCCAGGGGCAGCAGTACCCGCTGCTCCGTCCGCTCCTGCTCATCCTGCAGCTTGAGCCTACCGTTACGCAGGGCCATCTCGACCAGTTCACGGTGAGAGCCACGCCGGGGTACCGCCAGGGTTACTTTCGCCCCGGCCAATTCTTTTAACCAATCTTCAAGTGTCTTCCGATCATCGGGATAATCGGAGAGAATAATCTCTTTCGGGGGTTGTGCTCCCCGGCTATAATAAGACTTAATGAATGCGCTTAGGGCCTCGCCGTCATCAGCTTCTGCCGCGGCGGAACCAAGGGGAAAATGCTCGCGGCGGATTAATTTTCCTTCTCTGATAATGAAAAGGTGCACTGCTACGGCCGTCTCATGGCGGACCAGGGCCAGCACATCCCGGTCCACAGCCTTCTTTAAAAAGTGCACCTTCTGCTCCTGCGCAGCGACCCGGCGGACCGCCTGCAGCTGATCTCGCAGCCGGGCCGCCTCTTCAAAACGCTCCTCCCGTGCTGCCCGGTGCATCTTCTCTTCAAGCTGTCGCTCCAGAAAATCGCGCCTTCCTTCGAGAAAAAGGACCACCTGGTCGACCAAGCGGCCATACTCTTCGGGAGAAACCGCCGCCGCGCCACGGCAGGGGCCCAAGCATCGTTTCATCTGAAAATTAAGACAGGGCCGCTCTCCTGCAGGCTCGCCGGTAAGCGGACGGCGGCAGCGTCGTAAGGGAAAAATTTTCCCGAGCAAGCGCATGGTCTCGCGCACCGCCCCGGCATCGGTGTACGGTCCGAAGTAAAGAGCGCCGCGCTCTTCAACCGCTCGCTGCTCTCTTACCCGGCGGCTTTTCCCCTGTCGGCGACCTTCTTTCTGCGAAAGGCGCAGGTACTCCAGGCGCGGATAAGGCCCCCCGGTTAAACGAAGACAGGGGTAATCTTTGTCATCCTTCAGATCGACATTGTAGCGTGGACGGTATTCTTTAATCAGGTTGCATTCGAGAATCAACGCTTCTACTTCGGAATCGGTAACGATATAGTCAATTTCCCGCATCTGGTCTTGCAGCGCCTGCAACCGCGGCGGGGCGGCACCGTTGGCAGCCACGTAGCTCCGTACCCGCTGCCGCAGCGAACGTGCTTTGCCGATGTAGATAATCCGGCCCACGGCATCTTTGATCAGGTAAACACCGGGTGATTCAGGAAAATGGCGCACTTTTTCGGCAAGTTGTGACAGTATATCCATAGGCGAGCCCCTTCAGGCAATCGTTATTTCGCCATCCGTTTAGACCCTATCGAAAAGTCTTCCCCGGCCTTCTGCCCGAGGACCCGGCGCAGCCACCGGCCGGTATAAGAGAGCTCTGAGGCGGCCACCTCTTCAGGTGTACCCGTGGCCACAATCCGGCCGCCGTCGTCGCCACCTTCGGGACCGAGATCGATCAGGTAATCGGCACATTTGAGCACATCTATATTATGCTCGATCACCACGACCGTATTGCCAGAATCGACCAACCGTTCCAGGATCAGTAACAGTTTGCTGATATCAGCAAGATGCAGGCCGGTAGTGGGCTCATCGAGAATATAGAGAGTCCGCCCGTTACTGCGTTTCGATAGCTCGGTAGAGAGCTTTACCCGCTGGGCCTCGCCGCCGGAGAGAGTCGTTGCCGGCTGCCCCAACCGGATATAGCCCAGGCCGACATCGTCGATCAGCTGCAACCTGCGCTGCAGCTTCGGAATGGCACTGAAAAAATCAAGAGCCTCGGAAACGGTCATCCCCAGGACATCAGCAATGTTTTTCCCCTTGTAACGTACCTCCAAAGTTTCACGGTTGTAGCGCTTGCCACGGCAGACTTCACAGGGGACATAGACATCGGGAAGAAAATGCATTTCGATCCGCAAGATCCCATCGCCCCGGCAGGCCTCGCAACGGCCACCTTTAACGTTAAAGCTGAAACGACCCGGACGGTAGCCCCGCCGCCGTGCCTCTGTAGTCTGGGCAAACAGTTCGCGGATACCGCTGAACAACCCCGTATAAGTAGCCGGATTGGAACGCGGGGTTCTGCCGATAGGCGACTGGTCCACCACGATGACCTTGTCGAGATGCTCAACTCCCTCCAGGGCACGGTGGGCGCCAGCCGGCTGGCGGGAACGGTGCAGAGAGCGTCCCAGTGCCCGGGCGAGAATTTCATTGACCAGGGTGCTCTTGCCGGAGCCGGAGACTCCAGAGACACAAACAAAAAGGCCCAAGGGGATCTCCACGTCAATATCCTTCAGGTTATGTTCGCAAGCACCCCGGATCCAGAGTCGGCGCTCGTCCGGCAGACGCCGCTTCTTCGGTACAGCGATGCTCCGCCGCCCGGCAAGATAATCCCCGGTGATCGAGCCCGGGGTAGTTATAAGATCGTCAATTGTTCCCTGGGCCACGATCTCACCCCCGTGCACCCCCGCACCCGGCCCGATATCGACAATATGATCGGCGGCCCGGATGGTCTCCTCATCATGCTCTACCACGATCACCGTATTCCCCAGGTCGCGCAGCCTCTTCAGGGTCTCGAGTAGGCGGGCATTGTCGCGCAGATGCAACCCGATACTCGGCTCATCGAGGATATAGATCACCCCGGTCAGGCCTGAACCAATCTGGGTAGCCAGGCGAATCCGTTGCGCCTCCCCGCCGGAGAGAGTTGCCGAAGGCCGGTCCAGAGTAAGGTACTGCAGCCCGACATTGTTTAAAAACTGGAGCCTCTCCACAATCTCTTTTAGCACCTGCCCGGCGATCTGCCCTTCACGCGGCGTCAGCTCAATCCGGCAAAAATGATCCAGAGCCTCGGCCACCGTAAAGGCAGAGATTTCGGCAATGCTGAGGCCGTTTAAGAGAACAGCCAGGCTCGACTCTTTCAGCCGCAGCCCGCGGCAGGCGGGGCAGGATTTTGTCTCCATATAGCCGGCCAGTTCCCGGCGTACCTCCTCCGATTCGGTGGAATCATAACGTCTCTGTAGCAACTCTAAGATGCCGGGAAAAGGGCGGCGATAGTTTCGCACCCGACCGAACCTGTTCACATAACGAAAGGGAACCGGCTCGTCAGAACCATAGAGAAGCAGCTCTTGATGGTCCGCATCGAGATTGGCAAACGGGCACTCTGGATCAATTTGCCAGTGGTCAAGCGCCGCTTCCAGGAACTGCCGGTAGTAACCGCGGTAACCGGAAAGGGGGTGGACCGCCCCCTCGCTTATTGAAAGCTCGGGGTAAGGAATGACCAGCTCTGCGGAAAATTCCGCTCGCACACCCAGGCCGTCGCATTCTGGACAGGCGCCGTAGGGACTGTTAAAAGAGAAGGCACGGGGGGTAAGCTCCTCAAAGCTAAAGCCGCATTCAGGGCAGGCAAAGCGCTCGCTAAAAAGGTGCTCGCCGCCTCCGACCTCCTGGACCAGGACCAGGCCTTCACTGAGCTTCAACGCCGTCTCCAATGAGTCGGCCAGGCGGGTCTGGATCCCTTCGCGAATTACCAGGCGATCGATAACTACTTCGATGGTATGCTTTTTCTGCTTATCCAGAAGAATCTCTTCTTCAAGTTCACGCACCTCGCTATCCACGCGAACCCGGACAAATCCGCGGCGGCGCATCTCCTCAAACAAGCGCGTATGCTCACCTTTGCGGCCGCGCACCATGGGAGCCAGCACCTGTAAACGGGTCCCTTCTGGAAGCTCGATGACCTGGTCGACAATCTGCTGTACCGTCTGCCGGCTGATCGGGCGGCGGCAGTGCGGACAGTGGGGCCGCCCGATGCGGGCGAAGAGCAGGCGCAAATAATCGTAGATCTCGGTGACAGTGCCCACGGTGGACCGGGGATTGCGTGATGCGGTCTTCTGATCGATGGAGATGGCCGGAGAGAGCCCCATAATTTGATCCAGATCGGGCTTCTCCATCTGTCCTAAAAACTGGCGGGCATAGGCAGAGAGAGATTCCACGTAGCGCCGCTGTCCTTCCGCATAGATGGTATCAAAAGCCAATGACGACTTGCCTGATCCGCTCAAGCCGGTAAAAACAATGAGACGATTGCGGGGCAAAGTCAGGTTGATATTTTTCAGGTTATGCTCCCTGGCCCCGCGAATAATAATGGTTCCTTCAGTCAATCTCTTACCTCATTTCTGTGCGATGATCGCTCTGCCGGGACTGCCTTGATTGCGGGGCCGCGCCCCGTTCCAGGTCAAAAATAAGATCACGCAGCGCAGCGGCTTTTTCAAAAGCCAGCTCTCGCGAGGCCTGCTGCATCTGGTTGCGCAGCTCTTGAATCATCTCCCGGCGTCGTCCCGAATCCAGCGAGGCAAGCTCTTCAGTGAGAAACTCTCCTTCATCTTCGGCCGCCGTGGTGGCCGCAATAAGACCGCGGACCGGCTTAACGATAGTGCGCGGGGTAACCCCGTGTTCCCGGTTATAGGCCAGCTGCTTTTGGCGGCGCCGCGCGGTCTCGTCGATAGCCCGCCGCATCGAGGGGGTTACCTCTTCTGCATACATAATTACCCGGCCGGCACTGTTGCGGGCGGTCCGCCCGATGGTCTGGATCAGGGAGCGCTCTGAACGGAGAAAACCTTCCTTGTCGGCATCGAAAATCGCCACCAGGGAAACCTCGGGCAGATCGAGCCCTTCCCGGAGCAGGTTTATCCCGATCAGAACATCGAATTCGCCCAAGCGCAGCCCCCTGATGATCGACATTCGCTCCAGGGCATCGATATCCGAATGCATGTAGCGCACGCGCAACCCCATCTCGCGGTAGTAGTCGGTGAGATCTTCGGCCATCCGCTTGGTCATGGTCGTTACCAAGACCCGCTCTCCGGCTTCGGCGCGGGTCCGGATTTCACCGTAGAGATCTTCCACCTGCCCCGAGGCCGGCCGTACTTCTACGATGGGGTCAAGCAGGCCGGTCGGGCGGATAATCTGCTCCACCACGCAGCTGCTCCGATCCAGCTCCCACGGTCCGGGAGTGGCCGAGACAAAGATTGCCTGCCGAATGAGGCTCTCAAATTCCTCAAAGCGTAGCGGACGGTTATCCAGGGCCGAGGGAAGGCGAAATCCGTGCTCGACCAGGGTGCTCTTCCTGGAGATATCGCCGCGGTACATCCCGTTGATCTGGGGGATGGTGATATGAGATTCGTCGATCACCAGCAAAAAATCCGTCGGGTAGTAGTCAAGCAGGGTCCAGGGCCGGCTGCCGGGAGGACGCCCGTCAAGATGCCGGGAGTAGTTCTCAATACCTGAGCAGAAGCCGATCTCGTGGATCATCTCCAGGTCAAAGCGGGTCCGCTGCTCCAGCCGCTGCGCCTCCAGCAGCTTCCCGGCCGCTCTAAACTCCGCCAGGCGTTGCTCCAGTTCGGCTTCAATAGAGGCCGCGGCCGCCTGAAGCTGTTCCGGGGCGGTGACATAATGAGTCGCCGGAAAGATCGCCGCATGGCTCCGTTCACCGAGAACCCTGCCGGTAAGCAGGTCGACCTCGCGAAGCCGCTCAATCTCATCGCCAAAGAGCTCCACGCGCAGGCCGGCTTCGGTAAATGAGGCGGGGACAATTTCAATAACATCGCCACGCACCCGAAAAGTGCCGCGATGCAGATCGATCTCGTTTCTTTCGTAATGAATCTCGACCAGGGCAGCGATGATCTCGTCCCGGCCGAGAAGCATTCCCGGGCGCAGCGAGAGCACCTGCCGGCGGTACTCTTGCGGTGAACCGAGGCCATAAATGCAGGAGACGCTGGCCACGATGATCACATCGCGCCGCTCCAGAAGGGCGCTGGTAGCCGAGTGGCGCAGCTTATCGATCTCATCGTTAATCGAAGAATCTTTTTCAATATAGGTATCGCTCTGCGGCAGATAGGCCTCAGGTTGGTAATAATCATAATAACTGATGAAATATTCCACCGCATTCTCCGGAAAAAACTCTTTAAATTCGCTGCAAAGCTGGGCCGCCAAAATCTTGTTCGGTGCAATGACCAGTGTCGGAAGCTGGACCTGCTCGATCACTTGAGCAATCGTATAGGTCTTGCCGGAACCGGTCACCCCCAGAAGAGTCTGGTAAGGGAGACCTTCCCGCAGGCCTTTTACCAGGGTGGCAATCGCCTCCGGCTGGTCACCGGATGGGCTGAAATCTGCTCTAAGCTTAAATTTTCCCGTTGAGAGCATTTTCATTTTTGCCTCCAGTTGGTAACATAATATATATTATAGCATAGCCGAATAACCTTGTTGAGATCTCTTTGCCCCCCCAAAATGGCATAATATAGCATTTGCGGTATCTTGTTCCTTCTAGAAATTGTAGCCCCATCTTGGTCGTTTTATACCCGCCCCAGGGTCAGAAGGAGCAGCATCACCAGGCCGATACCGATAAAGAGGTAGGCAGTGGCCTTTTTTAAGAGGAGGGAAGGGACCTTCGAAATGAAGCGTCCGCCCAAAAAAACAGCGAGGGCATGATTTAAAAACATCGCCGCCATCGCCCCAATAAAAACAGCGGCCGGGCGGGCAAAGTGGGCGCTTAACAGGAGCGCTGTCATCTGACTTTTATCGCCAAGTTCGGCGAAAAAGATCAGCATAACGGTCTGGTAAAATCCGGAATAGCCGGAGCGAAGCTCTCTTTCCGGCTCGCGGCAGAACAGCGTAAACAGGCCCATGAGTATAAAAAAAACCCCTGATGCAGCGGTGATGACCACTGGAGGGATATAGGCGGCCACCAGCCCGCCGGCTCCTACCGCCAAGCCCATCACCAGGGCCAATCCGGTCAGGGCCCCTCCTAAGACCTGTAGCGGCGGGTAACGGCCGGCCATCGAAAGAGAAATTAGCTGCGTTTTATCGCCGAATTCGGCTACAAATATGCTGATAAAGGCAGTTGTCACCGCGGCAATCAAGAACACTCACCTGCCCGCTATAAAAATGTCAAGATTAGACTGGCTTTAAGGGCGCTTGCGGCGCCCCCTCAACCACCGTAGCGGGTTGAACCCGGCAGCCGCCCTGGCCTGGGCATAGATGGGAGTCAGCTGCGAAGGTGCCGGGATCAGGCCAAGGTCAGCCCCCCGGTGCCAGAGAGGAACCGCCGCAGCGGTAATAAGAGAGCTTTCCCCGGGCTTCTTCTCTGTAGAGCGCTTGTTTAAGACTATGGAGAAGTCTCTCCCATCCCGGAAGCCTTCAATTAACACCATGAAGTAGCTCTGATCAATCCGCAGTAAAAAATCGAGATCGCTGTGCACCGGGGCGCCGTTTACCCGGCAGACCAGGTCTCCGGATCGCAACCCCGCCCGGAAAGCGGCGCTCTGCGGCAAAACCATCATTAAAGGAACACCTTCGGCGGTAGAGCGATAAAGGGCGGCCCGGGAATGCTCCCGCTGGTTTCCGTAATAGATGACCGCTTCATGGCCAAGAGGAGCAAAGAGCACCCCCGCCAGGGTCGTCCAGGGATAAAACTCCGCGGCCAGGGCCAGCCCGAGCAGGGCGATACTGTAAAGGCTCAGGTGGCAGGCTGTGCCGGTAGATTTTTCGCGAGGGGTAGAAGAGAGCGCCAGGTCAGAGTAGCCCAGGGCGGCCAGGACAGGAACGGCCAGGTACTGCAGGGTCTGCCCCGGTTCCAGCTCCAGGATTGGTTTAAGCAGCGGCCACCAGTCCGGCATATTCACTCCCTGGACTTCGGATTCCAGGACCACGGTAGCCCACAGCGCTACCAGTGGAATTGGCCAGAACTTCTGCAGGCTAAAGGCGCCGACCACCTCGCCGTTATCTTGTTTAAAATAGAGCGGGCTGCTCGCCCGGTGACCGCTGAGATAGATCAACAGCGATTCGATCAGGTGCAGCAACCCGATCAACGCCAGCAGGGCGGGGATATGGATCTCTAAAAGTGGAGCGACCAGCGCCTGCTCGGCCAGGGCCGGGAAAAACGGCAATAAAATATAACGCAACACCAGTACCGCTAGGGCGACGATCCCGCCGGCATATGAAAAACAGAGAAACCGCGGGTGGAGCAGGAGCAGCAGCAGCGCCACCGGCCAGATATAGAGCAGGCCAATCTGCGATAAAGAGAGGCCCAAAAGAAGCATAATCGCACCAGCCAGCAAACCGGCTCCAATCCCTAATCCCGTGGAAACGGCAACTTGATAACCGACCGAGTTGATCGTCCGGCCAAAAAGTTTCTGTTCCATGCCGGCCACACGCCGGTACTGCAAATAAACAAGCAGAACTACCAGCCAAAATATGGGTATACGCAGCGCGTAGAACAACGTAGCCAGCAAGATCTTACCCAGCTCAAGGAGCAGAGTGCTCAATTAACTTTTCCCCCCAGATCAGGCCATCTCCCGGGCTGCCTGATCAGCTCAACCGCCCGGCACAGCTGCGGATCACGTTCCCGGGCGATCTCTGCGAAGGCTTCGCTGAGACGTATCCAGGTTAGATCGTCAAATACACCGCTGGGCTCCAGCCCTGCAGCGCTTTGAAAATCACCCAGGGCCGCAGCGGTAGCCTCATCAAAGTAACCTTTGCTACCGGGTTGATAGCCGAGCTCAGCGAGCATCTCCTGTAACAACTCTACGTCAGAGCCGTAATCGCCCCTGGAAAGCCGGCCGGGGAGAAAATAGCGGTGATACCTAAGCAGCAAGGGCATCTCTACCACAACATCCGGCTCTAACCCCGCCCCATCGATATCTTTTCCCGAAGGGGTCAGGTAGCGGGCCACCGTTAACAAGAGGGCATTGCCTCCGGATAAATTCTCCAACTGCTGCACTGTAGCCTTGCCGTAGGTTTTAGCCCCGACCAGCAAGGCCGCTCCCCGGTCCTGAAGCGCACCGGCCAGGATCTCCGCGGCGCTGGCGCTCTCTTCATTGACCAGGACCACGATGGGGTACTCTTTGCCCCGGGCAGTAGAATAATGAATGGCGTGGACCTCTCCTCCCCGCCCTACCAGGCGGGTAATCTCCCCTTCGGGGACGATCAGCTTGGCTACCTTAACCGCCTCTTCGACCAGCCCGCCGGGATTATCGCGCAAGTCGAGGATCAGCCCTTTGTGCAAACCCCCGGTCTCCATAAGGCGCAGCTGCCGGGCAAAAGATGTGCCGGTCTGGCTGTCAAAATTACTGATCCGGATGTAGCCCAGCCCGGGCTGTTCCCAGTGCGAGGAGACGGTCTCAATCTTGACTTCGTCACGCACCAGGGTTAGGTTAAGCTCGTCTTCCCGGCCGGGCCGTTTAATGGAGAGGGCAATACTGCTTCCTTTTTCGCCGCGCAGAATCTCTGCGGCACGCTCCACGCCCAGGCCGGACAGCTCCTCGGTGCCCGCCCGGCAGATGCGATCGCCGGGAAAGATACCGGCAGCTGCTGCCGGGCTGCCGGGGATGGTTTCAAAAACAACGATTTCGTCGTCGGCTTCGACAATGCGTACCCCGATCCCGCCAAAAGATCCGGTAGTCTGGATTAAAAAATTTTTAAGCTCTTGGGGAGCGTAAAACTCGGTCCGGGGATCGTCAACAGCCTCGATCGCTCCCCGGATCGCCCCGGAGACCAACTCGGTTAGATCAAGCGGGTAGAGGTAGCCCTCGTAAATCCGCTCGAGCACCTCGATAAAAAGATTCCACTCCCGGCCCAGGGATTCCGGTACCGTCAGGTCATACTCCTGATCAAATTTTGCCGTGGAGCTCCCCCTGGAGAGACCGAGATGGTAGGCGGCCAGGTTTGTCCCGAGCAGGATCATTAAAAAGAGCGCCGCGATTAACCAAAAGCGCTTCTCTTTAAGCCAATGCTTAAACTTCGCCATGCCGGCGCCGCCCCCTCTCCCTGCAGGCTATCTGCATTTTATTATAACGCCGCCGTACGAAAAAGACCAGCCGGGCGGTTAGCTTCCAAAGATAACATATAAAAAGCCCCGGCGGTGCCGGGGCAACGGATATTTCTTTTATAAGTAGCTCATCGGATTTGTAGGCTCACCGTTCACCCGCACCTCAAAGTGAAGGTGGACCCCGGTGCTGGTGCCGCCGGTACTACCGGCTATGCCGATGTGCTGGCCGCGGGAGACCGATTGGCCTAGGCCCACGTAGATAGCACTTAAATGGGCGTAGAGGGTAGTAAAACCATTGCCGTGGTCAATAATAATGCAGTTGCCATAGCTGCCTTTCCACTGTGCCCAGATCACCTTTCCAGAATCCGCCGCGAAGATAGTGTCGGCAGGGCTAATATCAATACCGCGATGAAAATCCGGGTATATACCAGTCTTCGGATGAACGCGATTCCCATATCCCGAGGTAATCCGCCCCCCCTGGCACGGCCAGCAGAACCTACCGCTACCTCTTACAACGGCTCCACCGCCTCCTCCACCGCCGCCTGCGCCTCGGTTACTCGCGCTTCGCCTGATTAAAGCTTGAATTTCTTTTTCTAATTTTTCTTCTTTAAGCTTCATCTTCCGAATCGCCTCTTCGCTACGGGTGATCTCTTCCTGTAGCTCCTCCTTCACCTGGTTACGGGAAGCCACGGTTCGCTCCAGCTCGGCCTCGTTGTTTAGAATCTGGCGGCGCATCCCGTCAAGCCGGCTCTTCTCCTGCTCCAGCTCCTCTTTCATCGCCTCGACCCGGTCGCGTTCAGCGCGAACCTCATCGACCAGGCGCTGGTCGTTGTCCGCGATGATCTTGAGGTTGTTGAAACGGGTCAGAAAATCGCTGAACGAAGAGGCTCCTAGAAGAACGTCGAGGTAGGAGACGTAGCCCCGCTCATAAATATTTCTCAGGCGGCGTTTAAATAAGGTCTCTTTCTCGGCCAGTGCGGCTTCCGCCTCGGCCAGCGCCTCTTTCGCCCGGGCAATCTCCTCTTCGGTAGCAGCGATCTCCCGGTTAACCTGCTCCAGCTCCGCCTGCAGCTCCTGCAGGCGGCGATCAAGCTGGTTCAGCTCTGCTTTTAACTCGGCTTCACGGTTGCGCTGCTGGCCAAGGTTGCTCTGCTCCTGCCTAAGCTGGCGTTGCACCCCTCTTTTTTGCTGTTCAAGCTGCTTTTGATCTGGCGTAGAGGCATAAACCGGCACTACCGCTGCGGTAAAGGTAAGCACCGCCAGGACTACCGCCAACACAAGCGTAAGTTTATGACGTCGCATGAAAACCCCTCCCGGATCTTAAAACTAAACCATTTATGGTTATACGCGTAAAAACTGGTCCATCGAGAAAGCGCTCCCCAGAATCCCCAGCCCGGTCCCCAGGGGAAGCAGGTATTTAACCAGCTCACCCATGATTATAGGAATAGGCAGCAGGGTTAAAAACATGAGGTTGTTCGCCGCGACCCACTCCAAAGAAGCCTGGTAGGTATAATAGAGCGCCCCCAGCGGCAAGGCCGCCCCCAGAAGCCCGATCATCAGGCCCTCCAGGAGAAAGGGCCAGCGGATAAACCAGTTCGTCGCGCCTACATATTTCATGATCATGATCTCGCGGCGGCGGATGAAGACGGTCAGCCTGATGGTGTGGGCAATCAGGAAAACCGCGGTGACAGCCAAACCAAGCATCAAGATTAATCCTACTATCTGGACTGCCCGAGTCGCAGCAAAAAGCTTCTCGACAGTTGCTTCCCCGTAGTCTACATCGGCTACAGCCGGGTAGCCAGCCAGCTCTTCAGCCACAGCGCCGACCAACTCGGGATGTTTAGTCTTCAGCTCGAATGAATCGCGCAGGGGATTGTCCTCCCTGCCTTCGTAGCCATCGACAACATCTCCCATCTGCTTTCTCAGGCGCTGGAGAGCTTCGCTCTTGGAAACAAAACGAACCTCCTCCAGGGAGCCATGAGCGAGCAGCTTTTCGCGCAGCTCGTTGCGTTCAGCCAGGGTCGATTCATCGTCAAGATAGAGAACGATCTCGACCTGCTCTTTAACATTTTCGGTAATATATTCTAGGTTCAGGTTAACCATCATAAAGCCGCCCAGCATCAGCAAAGTGACCACGACCACCCCTACCGAGGCTATGGTCATCCACTTATTACGGCCAAGGCTGCGCAGGGCTTCGCCGCAGGCATAGAGTAAACCGTTATAGCGCACCGGCATAGGCCCCTTTCTCTTCATCCAGGGTCAACCTTCCCTGCTCCAGGTGAATAACCCGCTTTTTCAGTCGGTCGACAATTTCACGATCGTGCGTCGCTACCAGAACGGTGGTTCCGCGGAGATTAATCATCCGCAAAATATGCATAATTTCGAAAGAGATATCAGGATCGAGATTGCCGGTAGGTTCATCGGCAATGATCATGGCCGGGCGGTTGATGATCGCCCGGGCCAGCCCAATACGCTGCTGTTCACCACCGGAGAGGTCACACACTCTGGCATCGGCCTTGTCCGGCAGCCCCACCATCTCGAGGACATAGGGAACCCGCCGCCTGATGTCGCGGTTAGAAGCCCCGGTAACCCGCATGGCAAAAGCTAGATTTTCAAAGGCGGTCCGCTCTTCAAGCAGCCGGAAATCCTGGAAAACCATACCGATATTGCGGCGCAGGTAGGGAACCCGGTGCCGGGGCATCCGGGCCACATCGTGGCCAAATACCTTCAGGATACCCTTTGTCGGAATAATCTCCCGGATAATCATCTTAAGCAGGGTTGATTTTCCCGCGCCGCTTGGCCCGACAAGAAAGACAAATTCCCCTCGTTCGATTATAAAATTGATATTGCTTAAAGCATAGCCGCTGTTTTTATCATAGCGGTGATAGATCTTACTGGCTTCGACCATTTTTCCAACCTTCCCTGACTTAACATAAGCTTAATATTTGAAAACAATATTCGACACGGGAAAACTTATTCCTGCCTACTTATTAAATTATATTAACTTTTACCAGGGATAATCTGGATAGATGCCTTTAAATCGCGAAAAAAAGGCCATAACGCACAAGAGCGGGTTAGCGAATGCTTTATAGACTAAAGCGAGGTTTTTTGAAGGGTTTACCGGAGACAGGTTTCGAGAAAATTTTATCTTTAATCGTGGTTAATCCGGGCTGGCTATCTTTTTGAAGCCCTCACCGTGAACTTCACCGGCATTTCCGATGATTACAAAGGCCGCCGGATCAAGATCATGGATCAGCGCTTTAAGCCGGGTTACCTGCGGGCGGGAGATGACGCAGAGTAAAACCTCCTTCTTCTCGCCGGTATAACCGCCGCGCCCGGCCAACCTGGTTACGCCGCGGCCCAGATCCTGGAGCAGTCTGCGGTTAATCTCTTCAGCGCAGGTGGTGATAATTAAAGCCGCTTTTGCCGGGCTGAGGCCTTCTTGAATAAGATCGATCACCTTGGTGCTGATATAGAGGGAAAGTGCCGCGTACATGGCCGCTTCGGCCCCAAAAACAAAAACCGCCAGCCCGATCACCACCAGATCGGCCCCCAAAAGGCTCTGGCCGGTAGTGAGGCCGGTTAACCGGTTCAAGATCAGGGAGAGCAGGGCGGTCCCTCCGGTAGAGCCATGGCAGCGAAAGACCAGCCCCAGCCCCAGGCCCATGACGATCCCGCCATAGACGGAGGCCAGCAGGGGATCCTGGGTTGCTGCGGGTAAAAAAGGTGCGGTTAGCTCAATGGCTACGGGGAAGAAAAAAGTCCCCAGCAAACTGCGCATGACCTTGTCCGGCCCCAAGATCAACCAGGCCGCTGCAAAAAGGGGGATGTTTAACCCGACGATAGTTAACCCGGTAGGAATTTTAAAAAGATGGAACAAGATTACCGCAATTCCGCTAATACCCCCCGCGGCAAGCCGGTGGGGTATTAAAAAGAGATTCATCGCCGCCGCCATGAGCAACGCTCCGGCAACTACGCCTAATACAGCACCAGCTCTGGATTTTTTATCTCTGCTGCCCGGTAATTCCATTTAAGACTGGCCTTCCTCTGGTATTGTCGCTCTCTTTTGATAACGAGCCTGCCAGCGCAAAAAAGCCTCGATAAAAGGATCCAGCGCTCCGTCCATCACCGCCTCGACCTGCCCGCTCTCCATACCGGTGCGGTGATCTTTGACCAAGGTAAAGGGATGAAAGGTATAGGTGCGAATCTGGCTTCCCCAGGCGATCTCTTTCTGAGAGCCGCGCAGGGCAGAGAGCTCCGCAGCCTGCTCACGGCGCTGCATCTCCGCAAGGCGCGCCTGAAGAATGCGCATGGCCTGGGCCCGGTTGCTGTGTTGGGAACGGTTGTTCTGGCAGGTGACGACCAGGCCGGTAGGCAAGTGGGTAATGCGCACCGCGGAATCTGTTTTATTGACATGCTGACCCCCGGCACCGCTAGAGCGAAATGTGTCGATCCGGAGATCGTCGGGATTGATCATGTATTCCTCTTCCTCTACCTCGGGGATCACGTCAACAGAGGCAAAAGAGGTATGACGACGCCGGGCGGTGTCAAAGGGAGAAATCCGGATGAGGCGGTGGACTCCCTTCTCGGCCTGGAGGAAACCGTAAGCGCCGTGCCCGCGCACGATCATGGTTGCGCTCTTGATCCCGGCCTCCTCACCGGGCAGCAGGTCAACCAGCTCTACCTCCCAGCCTTTCTGCTCGGCCCAGCGGGTATACATCCGCAGCAACATTTCGGCCCAATCTTGCGACTCCAGGCCGCCTGCCCCCGGATGTATGGAGACAATGGCATTGCTAAAATCGTAATCGCCGCTGAACAGCGTAGCCAGCTCCAGCCGGTCCAGAAGCCGGGCGCTCTCGTCAAGCTTGGCTCCCGCTTCCTGAAGCGCCTCCTGTCCATCCGCGGGATCTTCGCCGGCCAGCTCCAACAAGACCTCGATCTCTTCCAGCTTGTCTTCAAGCTCTTGCAATGGGCGAAGCTCTTCACGCAGAGCCCCCAATTTTTTCATAAACTCCTGGGCCCGGTCCCTCTCTTCCCAAAAAGCAGGATCGGCTGCTTTCTCTTCCGCCTCTTTTAACCGGGCCTTTTTACGGGCATACTCAAAGTGAAGCCCTCATTTCAAGAAAGCGCTGCCGCTGCCGGGCCAGCGCCTCGGTATATTCCCTTAGCATAATCGTCTCCACCTTTGTTTCGGCTGCCACGCCTTTTTACGGACAGTCTTACTGTACCGGTCTCTTTCAGGCGCCGCAGCACTTTTTATATTTTTTCCCGCTGCCGCAGGGGCAGGGTTGATTGCGACCAACTTTTTTGGCCACAGTGATCGGCTGCCGTTTCGCGGGCGCAGTTTCATCTTGAGGGCTCTCCCGGCGCTCTCTCTCCGCCCCACCGTTACCGACATCCAAACGCGGCCGGATTGCCGCGACCGGACCGGCCACGGCGCGACGGCGCGGCGGCGCGGCCACCCGGACCTGGTAAACCCCACGGACAACCTCTTCCTGGATAGCCTGGATCATTCCTTCGAACATGTCAAAACTCTCCAGACGGTACTCCACCAGGGGGTCCCGCTGCCCGTAGGCACGTAAGTTGATCTCCTGGCGCAGCTCGTGCATCTCATCGATAAAGAACATCCAGTGGCGATCTACCGTGCGCAACAAGATAACCCGCTCCAGCTCCCGCATGACCTCAAGGCCCAGCTCCTGCTCGCGGGCTTCGTAAAAAGCACTTGCCTCTTCGAGGAAGAGGCTCTCGACCTCGTCTGGCCTCAGGTCAAGAAGCATCGGCACGGTGACTTGGCCACGGCGCAAGAAGGAATTTTCTCCCGCCTGTAACAGGGCGCGGGCCTCTGACTCTTCGAGGTAATCCTGCTCGTGGAAATACTCCTGGAGCATGGCGGGAATCACCTCGCCGACCATGTAGAAGATCTGCTCGCGCATGTCCGCGCCCTCCAGAACCTGGCGGCGCTGTCCGTAGATCACCTCGCGCTGCTTGTTAAGAACATCGTCATACTCCAGCAGATGACGGCGGAGCTCAAAGTTGCGCGACTCCACCTTTTTCTGGGCCTGCTCGATGGCCCGGCTGACCAAAGGATGATCGATGGGAATATCCTCTTCGAAACCAAAGCGGTCCATCAGAGAGGCGATATTATCAGCACCAAAAAGGCGCATCAGGTCGTCTTCCAGAGAGACAACAAACTGCGATGAGCCGGGATCGCCCTGACGGCCGGAGCGGCCGCGCAGCTGGTTGTCAATCCGGCGGCTTTCATGGCGCTCGGTGCCGAGCACGTGCAAACCACCCAGAGCAATCACCTCGGCACGCTCCTGCTCAACTAGGCGGTCGGCTTCCGCCATCAGCACCCGGCGGCGCTGCTCCCATTCATGGTGCTGCTCCGGATCAAGATCATGCTCCTTTGCAGCAAATTCTTTCTCGAGCCGCTGCTTTACCTGGAACTCCGGGTTTCCCCCAAGAATGATATCGGTGCCCCGGCCGGCCATGTTGGTCGAGATCGTCACCGCCCCCTTGCGGCCGGCCTGAGCGATGATCTGCGCTTCGCGGGAATGGTTTACCGCGTTAAGCACCTCGTGAGGAACACCCCGCCGCTGGAGCATCCGACTGAGCATCTCCGACTTGTCCACGGAGATGGTGCCCACCAGTACCGGCTGACCGAGCTCGTGACGCCGCTCGATCTCATCTACGACTGCCTGGAACTTAGCCCGCTCGGTCTTATAAATCATATCCGGCAGCTCTTCCCGAATCAGCGGCCGGTTGGTCGGGATCACTACTACGTCCATGCCGTAAATTTTACAAAATTCCTCTTCTTCGGTGGCCGCCGTGCCGGTCATGCCAGCCAGCTTGCCATACATCCGGAAATAGTTCTGAAAGGTGATCGAGGCCACGGTGCGGGTATCGGCCTGCACCTCGACCTTCTCCTTGGCCTCGATGGCCTGGTGTAGTCCCTCGGAGTAGCGCCGCCCCCACATCAGGCGGCCGGTAAATTCATCTACAATCACCACTTTGTCGCCCTGGATAACATAATCGACATCTCTTTCATAGAGGGAATATGCTTTCAGCAGCTGGTGAATACAGTGCAGCTGCTCACCGGCGCCGCTTTCTTCTTCTTCACCGGGATTCCCCGGAACGGCGGCGGAATCAGGGACCGTTTCAAATCCAAGCAACCGGGCTAGCTCCGGATTGCCTCGGACCAGTTCACGGTAACCCTGCTGTGAGATCGAGACAGCCCGCGTAATTTCATCGATGGTAAAGTAAAGCTGTTCGTCAAACTGGTTCAGTCGCTTCTCGGTCATTAGAATCTGCTTGGTCCGCTCGACCAACCTCTCCATGCCCCGTTCCTTGAGCAGCTTGAGCAGCTTCTTGTTTTTCGGAGCACCGCGGCGAGCCAGGAGCAGCTTTTCAGCGGCCTCCTCTTGATGACCCTGCTCCATATATTCACGAGCTTCATTGAGCAGATCGGCTACCAGGCGGTTCTGTTTGCGCAGTAACTGCTCCACATCGCTGCGAAAGCGGCTGTATTCCTGCCTTGTCTCTAGGCGGCTGCTGATAATCAGAGGCGTCCGGGCTTCATCGATGAGGATGCTGTCAACCTCGTCGACGATGGCGTAATGGAGCTCTCTCTGGACCAGCTCCTCCTGGTATAAGACCATGTTGTCGCGCAGGTAATCAAAACCAAGTTCGTTGTTGGTGGCGTAGACAATATCGGCCCGGTATGCCTCCCGGCGCTCTGCCGGGGTGAGATCATGCACCACCAGCCCCACCGTAAGGCCGAGAAGTTTATAGATCGGTCCCATCCATTCGCTGTCGCGGCGGGCCAGGTAGTCGTTTACGGTCACTATATGCGTCCCCTGACCGTTTAAACTATTCAGATAAGCAGGCATCGTCGCCACCAGCGTCTTCCCTTCGCCGGTCTTCATCTCGGCAATGCGCCCCTGGTGCAAAACAATACCGCCGAGGAGCTGGACATCATAGGGGCGCAGCCCCACAGTGCGTTTTGCCGCCTCCCGCACCAGGGCAAACGCTTCCGGAAGAAGTTCGTCCAGGGTCTCGCCCCGGTTCAACCGCTCTTTGAACCGGGCGGTCATCTCCGGGAAATCAGCCCGGGCCAGCGACTCCATCTTATCTTCCAGGGCGTTTATCTGCTCTACAATTTTCCACAGGCGGCGCACCTCTTTTTCATTAGCACTGCCAAAGATTTTTCTTAAAAAGCTGGTCATGCGCACCACCCTCTCTTTCAATAACGATTTCCCACCACGGCAATGAGAAAGGAACCCCGGGGTTCCTTAAACGCAGTCTTATTTTACCATACGGGTTGTCATTAAAACAAGCCCGCCCGGCGAAGTCTTAAAAAAAGCGCAGGCTCAACCGGCAGCTTCCCTCCGCGCCGGATCCAGCTCACAGCTAAGCGCCCAGAGACTACCGGATACGAGGGAATGGCCGCCGAGGATCACCGGAATAGGGCTCTGTACCGCCAGGCGGGTAAACTCTTTCAGCCAGGGATGCTCAATCTGCTCCCAGAGACCGAGGTCGGAAAGGTAGCGCTCCCGGTCGGTAAAATTATAGTTGTAGTGAGCAAAGAGAACCCGGCTGTCGATAAAGGCGCAGCGGGCTACCTGCGCCAGGTATTCGAAAAAATTCTCCAAGCCGGCCTGCTCGATCAGAAAACCGAGCAGGGAGATCACGGTGCCATCATCTAGACGTCCCAGGGCTTTCATGCCGCGCTCTTCGGAGAATACCCGCAGCCGTAGCTTTAACAGCGCATTCAAGCGCTCGATAATCGGGGCCCCTACCCGTCCAATCAGGGCCACATCCTGATAGCTGTCTTTAAGTACCTCCTTGGCTCGCTCCAGCCGTGAATAATCGAGCGCGAGATCGTCAAGAACAGCCCGCGCCCGCGGCCCGGCAAAAGGGCCGGACCCCAGGACAAGAATATCCGCCGGTGTATCCAGGTCAAAGAGCAGCCCCAGGGTTTGCGGCATCAGCTCCAGCTCCATACCACACCGGTCACGCAACGTCATTGCCAGGCTATTGTCCATATCCGGCAAGTCCGTATCGGCAAAACTATCCGGAACGGTAAAGGCGATAATGTCGGCAGATTGGATATTATTTGCATAGAGTAGACTGGAACTGCCGGCCAGTTTTCCGCAGATCTCTTCCAACTCGACAGTAGTGATCAGGGGACATCCTGCCCCGCTAAGATAAAATACCTTTTTTAAGTCTTGAGCCAGGACCAGCCTTTTCAGCTCGTGCCCAAAATGGAAGGAATCGGGATGCTGCCGGTTCAAGATAAATTCTGTCCCGGTAGCACGGGCCATCCCGGTCAGAGCCGGGTTGTTCGTTATTAGAAAGATCTGTCTGACCGGCCCGATCCGGCTTAATTTTTCTAAATTGTCATACAGCAGCGCCTGCCGTACCCGAATGATCATCTCTTCAACCGGGCTAGCCGCAGCCGTCCCTTCAAAGATAACTACATCAACACCCTCGTCCATTGGCAAAAGACCTTTCTACGACGTAAGATATAGTAACCCTCTCTCTACTTAATTCTAAGACCCGTATTCCGGTTCGATAAGGCCATAATCGCCGTCTTTCCGCCGGTAAAGAACATTTACGCTTTCAGTTTCGGCATTGGCAAAAACAAAAAAATCGTGTCCGAGCAGGTTCATCTGCATGATGGCCTCTTCAAGGTGCATCGGCTTCAGGGGAAAACGCTTTGTTTTGACAACCCGATCCTTTTCAGCTTCTTCTTCTTCTCGCATTTCTGGGGGCAGCAGTTTTTCGTTCATTGCGCGGATACTCTGCTGCCGTAAAGATCTGTTCAGCCGGGTCTTATACTTAACCAATTGCTTCTCCAGCTTGTCGACAACCTTATCTATGGAGGCATACATATCCCCGGTAGACTCTTCACCGCGTAAAATCAGGCCGTTTAAAATTACCGTTACCTCCACAATATGCTTATTGCGAATTACACTCATCACTACCTGGGCCTCTTTAGCCTCTTTAGGACGGTCCAGGTACTTGGTTAGCTTGCTTATTTTTTTCTGCGCATAATCGACCAGGGCTTCGGTTACTTCAATATTTTTCCCACGAACGTTAATCTCCATATTGATCCTCCTTTTCTGCCTTTTCTTATCAATACTATTCCCTAAGCTGTAAGAAATCCCTTCAGTGCAGTAGAGCAAAAAGGAGCTTCTTAAGTAAGACGCAGGGTAAAAGCAGCTACGGCGCCAAAAACGATCAGCCCCTGTTCATGGAGCACTTCGGCCGCCTCCTGCATGGTCGCCCCGGTGGAGTAAATATCATCTACCAGCAGAGCCCTCTTTCCCGGGCGGGGTGCTCCCCGGTAAACAAAGGCACCGCGAACATTCTCTTTACGCCGACGATAGGAAAGACCGCTCTGGGCCGCTGTCGGCTCCGGCTTGGCTAACAGGGGGAGTAAAGGTATCTTAAGCGTCTCTGCGGTAAAGCGGGCCAGAAGACCAGCCTGGTTATAGCCTCGCTCGGCCTGGCGCCGGCGGTGCAGCGGCACGGAAACAGCTAGCTCGGGCTGCCAGCAGGTTTCTTCTCGAATCTGCGCTCCCAGCCAGTTTCCCAGGGGTCGGGCCAGGCCGCGCCTTCCCCCGAACTTGAAGCGGTGAAGCATCTGCCGCCAGTCTCCTTCGTACCAGGAGAGGGCAAAGAGGCCCTGCAAAGGAGCTGTATCCACCGCGCAAGAGCAGGACAGCCCGGGCCGGAGAAGCTGCCCGCAGCGCGGGCAGATCAAGCCGGCCGGGGTAAAGAGAGCCCGGCAAGAGCGACACAAGGGGACCCCTGCAGCCGGTGAAAGCAGCATTTCGCAGGTAAGACAGCGGGGGGGATAGAGTAACCGCCAAAAAAACTCTGCGCGGCACCGGGCAGGCGTCCCTCCCTTATTAGCCGTCTGTGCTCCCGGCAATACCTTCACCTTCCTGACGTAAGCGGCTGTCGAGATAGCTGTGACGCTCCTCGGCACGGTTGTTACGTATGGCCATGGCCAGGGCTTTCTTAGTCCCGACCAGAACGACGAGCTTGCGGGCACGCGTAATTCCGGTATAGAGAAGATTGCGCTGCAACAGCAGATAATGTTGGGTGATCACCGGCATCACGATGACCGGGTATTCACTGCCCTGACTTTTGTGCACCGAAATGGCATAAGAGAGGGTTAGCTCATCGAGTTCGCTGAAATTATAGACTACGGGTCGGCTCAAAGCAGCATCGCCATAGGTTACGGTCAGCTCACCCGCTTCAAGATCGAGATCGCTAACCAGCCCGATATCCCCATTATAGACCTCTTTCTGGTAATTGTTCCGGATCTGCATCACCTTGTCACCATGACGAAAGACTGTTCCGCGCACAGTTACTTCATTTTTGCGCCGGTCAGGGGGGTTCAGCGCCTTCTGCAATAGGATATTTAGTCTATCTACCCCGGCGGCAGTCCGGCGCATCGGTGTAATTACCTGTATATCCGCAACCGGGTCAAAGGGTCCGTAGTTGGGAATCCTTTCACGGCACAGCTGTACCACCTTCTGGGCTACCAGGTCGGGAATGGCTTCGTTGATAAAGAAGAAGTCCTTGTTTTTTGCGTTGAGGTGCGGCATCTTCCCCCGGTTAATCCGGTGCGCATTGACCGTAATCAGGCTCTCACGGGCCTGTCTAAAGATATGGTTTAGACGGACAGCAGGAACAGCTCCGGATTCAAGGAGATCCCGCAGGACGTTACCGGCCCCTACTGCGGGAAGCTGATCGACGTCGCCGACCATGATCAGGCGACATCCTGCAGGTATTGCTTTAACCAGTTGGCACATCAGCATCAGGTCAACCATGGAGGCCTCGTCGACAATGAGCACGTCGGCCTCCAGAGGACGCTTTTCATGGCGCAGAAAACGAAAGCCTTCACCCTCGATGTAGCTATATTCGAGAAGACGGTGAATTGTGAAGGCCTCTTCACCGGTAGCCTCGTTCACCCTTTTGGCGGCCCGCCCCGTGGGAGCAGCCAGTAAAACGGCCTGGTTTAAAGAATAAAAAAGGGAGAGAAGCGCCCTGATAGTGGTGGTTTTACCGGTCCCGGGTCCGCCGGTAATTACCAGCACTCCTTCGTTTAAGGCCTGCTCTAAAACCCGGCGCTGTTCCCCGGTTAACCCGCTCTCTTTTCCCGCCGTCGCTTCAAGGACAGCCTTACTCTTTTTACGGTCCCACTGCCGCGGAGCAGAGGCCAGCTTTTTCAATCGCCGCGCCACCTCTTTTTCAGCATGGTAGTAGGAGGCTGCATACACGATCTCGCCGGCAGCCGTATCTTCACAATAGATTTTTCTATCCCCGGCCAGCTGTTGGAGATGGTCGGTTAACGGTAAAGAGGGTCTGGTTTTTCCCGGGATTGCCAGAAGCTCGTTCACCCGCTCCGTAAGAGTCTCCCGGGGCAGGTAGACATCACCTTTCCTGGCGGCGTCGCAAAGCGCAAAAAGCAGCGCCGCGCGCACCCGGGCCGGGGATTCAGCGGAAAGCCCCATCTGGCGGGCAATGCGGTCCGCAGTTTTAAACCCTATCCCCAACACCTCTTCGGCAAGAGCATACGGGTTCTCCTTAACCCGATCAATAGCCTGCGGACCATAATGACGGTACAGACGCAGCGCCTGTCCCACCCCGATACCATGCCCCTGCAGAAAAATCAGGACATTCTGCATTTCGCGATACTTTTGAAAACCTTCGAGTATCATCGCGGCTTTTTTCGGCCCGATACCGGGCACCTCCTGCAGCTGCTCCGGCTCCTGCTCCATTACCTCCAGCGCGGCTAATCCGAATTGTTTCACGATCGCAGCGGCCGTGACCGGACCGATCCCCTTGATCAATCCTGAGGAGAGGTAACGTTTTAAGCCCTCCTCGGTAAGAGGAAGCATCCGCTCCCAGCGCTCTACCGCCACCTGGCGCCCATAGCGGTGGTGTACCTGCCATCTCCCGGTGATCCGCAGGCTTTCGCCCTCCTGCATCGGCGGAAAGTTACCCACGATGGTGACAGCATCGCCGCTGACGCAGCGCAACCGGCCCACCAAGTAGGCACTCTCCTCATTGTAGTATCTAATCTTCTCCAGAGTTCCTTCGAGCTTCTCCAGATCCTCCAGTAAAATCTCCTCCATCACTGGCCGGTTATTCAATTTTAGTACTCGGTACTGAGTTACTAACCAGCGTTTTCTCTTAACAAGGGTACCCGATCGAGCCTTTCCCACGGGAGGTCCAGCTCCGGGCGGCCGAAATGGCCATAAGCTGCCAGCTGCTGGTAAATTGGGCGGCGCAGGTCAAATTGCTCGATGATCGCCGCCGGGCGAAGATCGAAACATTGGTCAATCAGCTCTTCAAGACGTGCCGGCGGCAGTGAAGAGGTGCCAAATGTCTCTACAGTTATGGATACCGGTTTGGCTACCCCGATAACATAGGCTATCTGCAGCTGGCATTTACGAGCCAATCCGGCGGCGACAATATTTTTGGCCGCGTAGCGGGCAGCATAAGAAGCAGAGCGATCCACCTTGGTAGGATCCTTTCCCGAAAAAGCACCGCCGCCGTGTAAAGCAGCGCCGCCATAGGTATCCACAATAATCTTCCGGCCGGTCAGCCCGGCATCTCCCTGCGGCCCCCCGACCACAAACCGCCCGGTAGGGTTAACCAGAAAGCGGGTCTGCGCGGTGAGCAGCTCCGGGGGAACGGTTTGCCGGATGACCAGTTCAGTAATATCCTTCTCGATCTGTTCTAGGGATACCTCTTCGCTGTGCTGGGCGGAGATTACTACCGTTTGCAGGTGATGCGGCTTCCCGTCACGGTAAGCCACGGTTACCTGGGACTTGCCGTCGGGACGCAGGTAGGGAAGCAACCCCTCTTTACGGACAGCGGCCAGGCGCTGGGCCAGCTTGTGGGCTAGAGAGATCGATAACGGCATCAGCTCCGGTGTTTCGTCGCAGGCATAGCCGACAACCATCCCCTGATCACCGGCCCCGATTTGGTCGTAGCTATCACCAGACCTTTCTTCTTTTATCTCCAGAGCCTGATCCACTCCCAGGGCAATATCCGGGGACTGCTCATCAATAGAGGTGACCACGGCACAGGTATCCCCGTCAAAACCATACTTGGCCCTGGTATAGCCAATTTCCTTCACCTTTTCCCGGATTATTCTGGGGATATCGACATAACATTTTGTCGTAATCTCTCCACAGACAAAAACAAGTCCGGTAGTGACCATGGTTTCTGCAGCAACCCTGGCCAGCGGATCCTGCGCGATAATCGCATCTAGAATCGCGTCGGAAATCTGATCGGCCAGCTTGTCCGGATGCCCTTCTGTAACCGATTCGGAAGTAAAAACATAGTTTTCTTGATTCATTTAAAAAGTCTGCCTCCTTAAGTAAAATAAAGACCCCTTCGAAGAAGAGGCCTTCAGCCACCTCTCATCTTCCAGGAGAATTCCCCCCTGCGGCAATTAGCACCGTGATCTATTCAAGAATCCGGTTGCTGGGATTCATCGGGGCCGTCCCTCCTCCACTCTTGATAAGAGCCCGGCTTTTTTTGGCGCCGGCAATTATAAAATACACCTTTTCCGGGAAAAAGTCAATTAAAGGCCTTCATCCCGGTCCACAAGAGCAAACATAAGTTCGCCCGAGGCAACAACCTGGCCGTCAACCCTGGCCTCCGCTTCGGCCTTGCCAATCCCACCGCGCCGTCCGGTTAAAGTAGCCGAGAGCTCCAGACGGTCACCGGGGCGAACCGGGCGCTTGAAACGAAAGCGATTGATCCCGGCAAAGAGAGCCAGTTTCCCCGGAGACTCTTCCGCGCTGAGCAGCGCCACCGCTCCGACCTGGGCCAGGGCTTCAACGATGAGCACCCCGGGCATGACCGGCTCACCTGGAAAATGCCCCTGGAAGAACGGTTCATTGATAGTAACATTTTTAAATCCGGCCGCGCTTTTGCCAGGTACCAGATTGGTAACCCGGTCAACTAGTAAAAAGGGGTAACGGTGCGGTAAAATCGAGAGGACCTTTTTAATATCCAATCCTGAAGATGACATACCATCACTCCTTTCAAAAGGCAAGAAACAGGAGGGCAGAAACCGGAAGGCCTTACGCCGCCGCGCCCGGGAGAAACAAACAGGAAGGTTGCCGGTGCCGGTTTCAGGAGCTATTCCAGGCTTCCTGCAGAGCGGTGATGACTTCGCTATCGTTAACCTGCCTGAAATCCCGGTAAAATTGTCCCACGGCGGCGAAATGTGGCGGCGCCTCCAGGTAATAAAGTTCGTCAACTTCCCGGCGTAACCGAGTGATGGTTTCAGGTGGACCGACGGGAACCGCTAGAACCAGCTTCCGCGGGCGACCCTGCTTGACCCCTTGCAGGGCAGCACACAGGGTAAACCCGGTTGCTACCCCATCATCGACCACGATGACCAGCCGCTCTACAATATCCGGCGGCGGGCGCTGGCCCCGGTAAAGATGGAGGCGGCGGGTGATCTCAGCCTGCTCCTCCGCGGAAACTCGCTCCAAGTATCCATCCGGCATCCGGATCTGTGCGACCAGGGCTTCATTGAGCAGCAGATGGCCATCTCCGGTAACAGCGCCGATGGCCAGTTCGGGCCGACCGGGAGCGCCGAGCTTTCGAGTAATGATCAGATCGAGCTCTCCGCCAAGGTGCCGCCAGAGCGGCAGAGCCACGGATATACCCCCCCGGGGCACCGCCAGTATCAGCGGCGATTGCCCTCGGTAAGCGCTTAACTTTTTAGCCAGAAGTTCACCGGCATGCTGACGGTCTTCAAAAAGCACGTCCTGGCCTCCTCCGAAATCTTTTTACAGTTCCAATGTCTGAAACAGCTTTGTGGCCGCTTGTACCGCTGCTGCTTCAGGGGGTAGCTCCAAAAGTGGCCTTCCCTGGAGATCGAAGTCCATGATCGTGGGGTCGAAGGGAATCTCTCCCCATACTTCAAGACCGGTCCGGGCGATCTCTTTGCTTAATCGCTCCATCTCGCCAGCCCGGCTGCGCGAGATAACCAAGCCCATTCGCTCCACCTCCAGCTGAACATTAGAAGCGATCTCGCGAACCCTCCCCGCCGAGCGGATTCCCCGCGCAGTAGCATCGCTGGTGATCAACAGCACCTCGGCCTGGGGCAGGATCCGCCGGCTGAGGTGCTCCAACCCTGCTTCATTATCCATAACCAGGTAGTCATAGTTCGCGCTCAATTTTTCCAGAAAACGACGAAGCAGGTCGTTGGGATAACAGTAGCACCCCGGGCCCTGCGGGTTGCCCATCACCAGCAGGTCAAAATGAGTCGTCTCGACAAGGGCCCTGTTCAGATGATATTCGACAAAAATATCTTTGGTCATTCCCGTGGGCACACCGCCCGGTTTTTTAGTTGCTTCTAAAACCATAGTCATGGTCTGCTCAACCGTGAGGCCGAGAGCCTCATTAAGGTTGGCATTGGCATCGGCATCAACGGCGAGGATGGCTTTCTCCGGGTACTTTTCCTGTAATAAGCGAATTAATAAGGCGGCCAGGGTAGTTTTTCCGGTGCCCCCTTTACCTGCAACAGCTAGACGTTTAGTCATCTTTTACCTGCCTCCTGATCTAGAAATACGGTAGTAGCAAAGAGCCGCCCCGCGACTGCCTCCTCCAGCTGGGCAATGGTATTACAAGGCCACATCTCTACCAGTTCAGCAAACGCTTGCACCGAGCGGTAGCGAGGCCATTGCTCCGACGGTAACGGGTTCAGCCAGATCACCTGCCGGACCCGCTCTTTTAATCTTTGCAATGCGGGCAGCGCTCGATCCAGCTGGACCGTTCGCGTATCGCTGGCTATGATGACGATGGTCCGGGGAGTCAACAGCTCGCCATAACTTTCGGACAGCTCCTTCAGCGCAACCCCGATATTAGTTCCTCCACCCCAAGATTCACCCTGTAAGACCACGCGTTCCAAGATCTGTTCCAACCCAGCCTGATCTTTAAGGGCAGGGGTCAAGTATTCCAGTGTATCGGCAAAAGAGAAAATCTCCAGGTTTGAGACCGCCGCCTGCAAGCCGTAGATAAATTGCAGGACAAAACTGCTATAACGCTTCATCGAAGCAGAGAGATCGCCAATAAAGAGCAGCGGCAGCTTCGAGCGACGTTTCCGTTTATATTTAAGTAAAAAAGGCTCTCCGCCAAAGCGCATATTGGCCCGGACCGTGCGGCGAAAATCAAGCGCTCCGCGGGATGCGCCTCTCTGGCGCCGGTAGACCAGCTTACGGACCAGTTGCCGGGAAAGCCGGTCGATCAGCGCCTTTGCTGCCGGCAAATCGGCCTGGCGAAGTTTCCGGATATCAGACTCGCGCAACCGCTTGTCCGTATCACCGGCTGCCATGGAGCTGCCGCCGGCTCCGCCGGGCCCGTCCCCTTTAGCAACCTGTTCCTTCCGGCTATGCCAGTATCGCAGCTGCCCTTTAACCACTGTTTCTAGAAGAGGACGCAGCGGCCGTCTTTCTTTTTCAGCAGCTTCGGTTTCTTGCACAAAACGGCGCAGGTTCCGCCGCTGCTCATCGGGCAAGGATGTATAGAGCAGCATCTCCTCGGTTGATAGCGGCAAAGGCTCGCCTTTAAAAGAAAGCTCATCAGCCGCCTCTTTTAGCTTGTTCGCTTGTTGCTCCCTCTGCCGGGTTACTTCACGAAGCTGCTGCGCCTGCGCTGCCTGCGGAATAAAATAGCGCTCAAAAGATTGATCAAAAATCTCCAGGTCGCGTTGGTTTTTTACTAGGGTAGCCCGGAGAGCGGTTTTAAAAGCAGCCCGATCGGTTATATCGACATGATGGAGGGCCTGCAGGGCATCAAGCAGCTCGGCCGTGCCCAGGACAAGCCCTTCAGCCCGCAACAGCGCGGCAAAAGCAGCCATGTTCTCTTCAAAGAAGCGTTCCGGCGGAGCCGTTAATAACATTTACAGTCCTCTCCCAGGTTGGCGGGTTGCTGCAATAGCTCTTCGATGCCTTTCTTGCCAATTTGCCGGTGGAAAAGCAGCTGGTCCTGCCGGTTTTTTAACAACAGGTTGAGGGTATCATTGACCAGGGCTCCGTCAATTCTCTTTTTCCCCAAGGCTACCAGTGCACGGGCCCAATCTAATGTTTCAGCAATAGAAGGTTTTTTACGCAGCTCTTCTTGGCTGCGAATATGGGCGATCACCCGGGCAATCTCATCCGCAAAATGCTCCCCCACTTCGGGAACCCGGGATCGGATTATCTGCGATTCCCGGGCTACATCGGGAAAATTAAAGTAGAGATAGAGGCAACGGCGCTTCAAACCATCGGAAAGCTCACGTTCGTTGTTGCTGGTCAGAACCACGACCGGTATATTTTCTGCATGTAGCGTCCCCAGTTCGGGAATGGAGATCTGGAAGTCGGAGAGAACTTCAAACAAAAAAGCTTCGAATTCAGGATCGCATTTATCTACTTCATCAATCAACAGGACCTTTTTTTCCGGTGAGCGGATCGCTTTTAGAAGGGGTCTTTCCAGCAGGTAAGAGAGCGAAAAAAGATCTTCTTCTTCAAGTTGTTTTTCCTGCCGATGGCGGTCAATCTGAATTCGCAGCAGCTGGCGCTGGTAGTTCCACTCGTAGAGAGCTCTGGTCTCATCCAGCCCCTCGTAACATTGTAGGCGAATCAGCTCTGTCTTTAAAACCTTCGCCAGCGCTTTCCCCATCTCGGTTTTACCTACCCCCGGAGCACCTTCGATGAGCAAGGGTTTCTCCAACTTAAGAGCCAAGTAAACGGTAAGGACCGTGCTCTGATCACAGATATAACCAACATCAGCAAAGCCTTGCCGCAGATGGGCCAGATCTACCTGCACGATAAACCTCCCGATTATTATATTAATCTTTCCGATTGATCATACTATATAATTTCTTTGGCGGCAAACGGTTCGAGATAACCGGGAACACCGGATAAGTTTATTCTCATCGGATAGACAGACAAAAAAAGAGGCGGGAAGAGAACCCGCCTTAAAGAATCTTTCGCCTTAATTTTTACACCAGCGGCTGGACAATTTGGCGCCTCTGTTTTTCCTCCTCAATTTCTGTCTCGATCTCCAGAATTTTAGCAAGGATCGTCGCTTTCTCGGCGCCTTTGGCGATCACATATTCCCGTAAAAGATTTTCCCGTGTCTCCGTCAGAGTCACTAATATGTCAGCCATCTGCGGCCAACCTCCTTCAAGTAGAGTTATGCCTTATTTTGAACAATTTCGACATAATTATTCCTGGCGCAGAGCACGGGTTTATTAAAAGCCCTTTAATTTCATTTCGACAGAAAATTGCAATTATGACATAATCAAGATGAAGTTGCCGGAGTATGGAATGGAGGTTGTAGAATTGTTCCAATTTCAGTTTCTATTTTTTATCCCTCTCGCGGTCGGTCTTATCTTTCTGCTTACCTGGCTTTTCGAGTGGCTCTGGAATATCACTATACCCCAGGTCTTCAATTTGAAGACGATTACCTACTGGCAAGCTTTCAGACTGTTGCTCATTGCAGGCATCCTTTTCGGCCCCGCCAGAATTGTCATGGGCAGATAAGTAGATCTTAACAGGGGCGACAGCCGCAAAGGCCACCGCCCCCCAATGTGGAGCCGGCAAGAGGACTCGAACCCCCAACATGCTGATTACGATTCAGCTGCTCTACCAATTGAGCTATGCCGGCTTAAACCATCATTATTATAACTGAAAGCAGGCTCATGCTCAAGTATTTTACCGGGCTGGTCTTGACAAGGAGAAATTTCAGCCATCCCCTCTGCTTATATCCCTGACCGCATGCGCCGCTAAAAAACCGGGCCCCGATAGAATAACAGCCGCGCAGTTAATAGGGGCAGCTGTTACCCGGGTCGAGCGGTTGGATCTGGACCTGGCCCCAAAGCGCCATCCTTTCACCACAGATGACGACGGCACCGGTCACCCCCTCAATGCTCCGAGCAAAAGCTAGTGCCCGCTCCAGGTCGGCGGGGCCCTGCACCAGGTTGCCGACGGCAGTTGCCGCAGCATCGGCCAGGGCGGCAGAAGCAGAGAGAACCACCGCGGCATCGGCCCGGCCCCGGCTAAAGGAATGACCGATCGTGCCCGAAGCGGTACAGATACCGCACGGTTGGGTATCCGAATCGACAAGAAGTGCAATTTTATTGCTCAAAGGCGATTTTCCGGCAAGAACCGCCACCTTTACCGCTTCGACAACTTTCATGAAAATATCGCCGCCGTTTTCGACAATAACCTCGGAGTGCTCCTGGAGCAACCACCGGCCGACAATTTCTGCCAGAGCTCCCGCCACTGCTGCCATCGGTCCTACCCCGGCAATATTCCCGGCACGGGCCATGCTTAGAACAATTCCCGGGACCGGCCCTCTCACCAGGTAAGGTTCCCGGGTAACGGCAAATTCAGGATGGGCCTCAATATAGGATTCCAGCTGCCGCCTGGATCGCCAGACCAGCTGCTCGATCTGGCCGGGCAGCGCTTCGTTAAAGCCATCCGGGGGTACGGCTATCCACAGGTCGGTCTCTTTAACCGTCACCGTAAATGTTTTGAATCTCCTGCTCCCGGCGGCTTGCCGGTAGAGACGCCGTGTGCTCATTCGCTATTTTCAAGCAGCGTCTCCATCGCCCGGGCAGGACAAGCCTTCAAGCAAAGCTCGCAGACAATACATTTATCCTCGTCAAAGCTTACCGTCATCTCGGGGCGCCTTAATCCAAGTGCACCGGACGGACAGATCACGCTGCAGGCGCCGCACTGCGTGCAGCGCTCCTCATTCCAGATGATCTGCTGCTTTAAATTCATAATCTGCAGCCCTTCTTTCTGGAGCCAATCGATGGCACGACGGTAATCGGGTTCACTGCCGCTCAGCTCAAGCATAAGCCGACCCTCTTTTTTCGGGTTAATGTCGGCCCGCAGTATATTTACCATCAGGCCAAAGTCCTTGACCAGGTGATAGATAAAGGGCTGCTCAACCAGGGACGGGGGAAAACGAAAAACAAGTTTCTGCCTGACGGCCATTTATATTCCTCCTCGATGGGGATTGCGCTGAGGCAACGGTTGCAGCTTGATCCCCGCCTCCACTGAAGGCAGCGGCGCTACCGGGCGGGTCAGAGTGAAGTTCCCCGCCATAATCCACTCTTTCAAGGTGGTTGCAATCTCCCTGGCTCCGGCATAGCTGGAGAGGGATGCAGTCGGCACCTCGCGATCACAAATCTTAACAGAGCCGCTTTTCAGCTCGGCATAACTGACCAGGCCGAGGTCCCTCTCCTCCCGGTAAGGATAATCCCTGCTGAAATCGACCACCGGAGCAAAAATCTCTTCATCCTTGACCGCGCAGTATTGCATGATCTCCTCATTGAGAATGGGGATGGGGATACCCAGGCCTACCTGTAAGGTGGCACCATAGCCAAGAAAACTAAGGCCCCTCAGCCAGCGCCAGTGCATCTGCTTCAAATCGCCGACCACTGCGATCGTTGCCGCCGAGGTTTTCGGCACCTCGTTCTCTCCTCTCTCCACCGAAGGATTGTGCTGGGTGCCGTGCCAGGCCACATAACCTCTGCCGCCACCGAGAAAGATCCGCGTCCCAATACCGATCGTTTTTAACAAGGGATCGTTTAGCAGGGGGCTGAGCTGGCCTGCCGAGCTGTAGTTGGCATTTCCCAGCCGGGGCTTTAAGATCCCCATGTACGTGTAAATCGTCTTCTGCCCCAGGTTAACCGCAACGCTGTAATTTTGATAAGCATTGCGCGGATTGTAGAGAGTGGCTTCGTTTATTTCAGAGAGGCGAAAGGTGGTCTCGATCTTTTTTAGGGGGTAGCAGTCGGTGCCGTAGCCGAAAGCTTCCAACCGGATCTCTTTCCCCGCCACCAGATCCTCGATCACGTGACCGCCCCCGTAGAGAAATTCACCGGGATGATTCCGGTTTCGCGGATCGCCCGGAGGTAAAGCAGTGGCCCCCAGATAGGCGTCTACTGCCGCCACCCCGGCATAGGCTGGGACAGTGTTTAAATATACTTCGTTCATCTTGATTCGCGGCTTAGGATGGCCAAAATTTAAAAAGAGGCCGGAGGAACACATCGGTCCAAAAGTACCCGTGGTCACGACGTCTACTTTAGCCGCCGCCCCGGCAACTCCCTTCTCTGCAACCAGTTCCACCACCTCTTCGGCAGTCAAGACAACTGCTTTACCGCTACGGATTTTCTGATTAATCTCTTCATAGGTCCTCTCTATCCCCATGCAGAGCCACCTCCTCCGATCTTTATTAGTAGATTATATCATTCTTTATTCCTTGACAAGCGTCTTCAGGAGCTGCAGATTAGCAGACCCTTTAAATTAAAATTACCGGTAAATAAAAAAGAAACCGCTTCATTAAGCAAGAAGCAGTTCCTTTCAGGCAAACATCTTTTGAGCTCCGGTTCATTCGGCCATCAGTTGCTGAAGATAATCTTCGAAAACAGTAACGTAATTTTCGGGATAAACCAAAAAGTTAAAGGCCTCCTGATTCTCCTGGAAAAGACGGTAGAGTGGAAAACCAGTAATCAAATTTAATTTCGGGACCGAAGTTACCGGGCAGCGCTGCAAAGAAGGCAGCTCCTGATAATTAGGGTTGGCCACAAACTCTGGACCCTCCTCAGAATAAAGTTCAAAATAAGCACCGCCACCAGCTTCCCGGATGGGCTCATAAATTGAGGAGAATTCTCTGGCCACCCAGTTGCTCATGATCAGGTAATCGTCTCCGGGGTTAATCGTAATATGACCGAAATGAGGGGGAATCAGCACCTTGTCACCTGGCTTTGCCGCGATCAGTATTACTGATTCCAGCTGCCCGGGGTGCTCCGGTTGGGGGCGCTGTAGCAGGTAATGGGCGCGCCCGTGCAGCACCTCGTATACTTCCGGATAGGTCAGCCCTGTTCCCGGTTTCTCCGGGTGATAGTGCCCCGCCGTTTTCACATATTCGCCTCCCAAAGTGCCGGGAACAATAACCGTAATATCGTAGCGCAACCCCTTCTGCCTGATTAAATCGCAATCGTGGGCCAGGGCTACTTCTCGATACATATAGTAAAGCTCTTCTATTTCCGCAGACTGGCGATCATAAAGCACCTCGTACATATCCTGGCGTCGACGAATATCGGAAGGCGGTACACTATGCTCTGCCGTCTCATCCTTAAAGATGATCTGCTTCGCTGCCGGATCCCATAGCAGCGGTAAACCGCTCTGCTTATGTAAATCAATCACACTTGCTCTACTCCTTTTCATCTGAACGGCACCGTGTCTACAGCACCCCAGATCGATGGAAGAGATTCCAGTCAGATCTCCTCATCATTTATTATATGATTCGGTCCGGCTACTGTTGTCATATATTATTCACGCTCGGCAATTAGTGCTGTTAAATCTACCACGCGGCATGAATAGGCCCATTCATTGTCATACCAGGCGACGACGCGCACAAGATTGTCTCCCACAACCATGGTGGAAAGCCCGTCAACTGTAGAAGAGTAAGGATTGCCCCGGTAATCAATTGAGACCAGCGGCTCATCGCTGAAGGCCAGGTATCGTGAACCGGCGGCAGCTTCTTTAAAGGTTTCGTTTACCTCCGCCGGCGTGACCTCACGCTCCAGCTCGGCAACCAGGTCAACCAGAGAAACACTTGCTGTAGGCACCCGCACGGCAAATCCGTCAATTCTACCTTTCACCTCGGGGATAACCAGCCCTACCGCCTTCGCGGCACCGGTCGTCGTAGGAATCATCGAGAGCCCTGCTGCACGGGCCCGTCGCAGATCGGAATGGGGTAGATCCAGGAGCACCTGGTCGTTGGTGTAGGCGTGCGTTGTATTCATCAAGCCCTTGCGCAGTCCGAACTTTTCATGCAAAATCTTAACCACTGGGGCAAGAGCATTGGTGGTACAAGAGGCATTGGAAATTATAAAATGCTCCTGCGGATTATACCGTTCTTCGTTTACCCCGAGAACAATTGTCAGATCCGCCTCGCCCGGCGCGGTGATAATTACCCGGCGGGCTCCCGCTTTCAGATGAGCAAAGGCTGTCTCCCGGGTTCGAAAACGCCCGGTTGATTCGATGACCAGATCGACACCGCATTCTTTCCAGGGAATCTTCGAAGGATCCCTTTCCGAAAAAACCTTAAGATGATCTTGGCCAACAAGGAGACCCTCTGCTTCTGCCTTGACCGGAATATCCAGCTTTCCATAAACTGAATCATGTTCTAATAGATGCGCCAGTATCGCGCTATCAACCAGGTCATTGATGGCGACAACTTTAAATTTTTCCTGCCCCAGCGAGGCGCGCATGGTCAGACGGCCGATCCGCCCAAAACCGTTAATGCCTACTTTAATCATACTAGAACCCTCCCTGTGAAGGTAATAAGGTAATTACGGTTATTTTTTATTACCCGGTGATTGATTATGTATTTAATCTACCGGTTAACACAAATCTTTTTAAGGTTACCGTTTGTGCTCGCTGTTTATCGTATAACATTTTTTCGCTATCTGCAAGCTGAACCAGCTTCCGGTAGAGCTCTGCATCAAAAAAACTCCCCCGGATGAGCATTTCCCCCGCAAGAAGAGCCCGGATGAAGAGAATATTTATCAGGTGAAAAGCTAAAATATAAAAGCACCAGGAGGGAAAAGCTGCCCATGGAGTTTCCGCTTTTTGCCTTAATCATCGCCGCCATCGCCGGTATGGCCATGGCCCTTCAGGGTTCCTTTAATGCAATCCTCGGTAAAATTATCGGCACGCTGGAGACCACTTTGGTGGTCCACCTTATCGGGATTGCCGTTGTCATTATCGCTCTCTTTCTTTTCAAGCTGGGTACCGGCAACCTCGCCTTAATCAAGAATGCTCCCTGGTATACTTTTCTCGGGGGGGTGCTCGGTGTGCTCATTATTTTCGGAGTTGCCGTCAGCATCCCCCGTACCGGTGTGGCCAACGCCACCACCGCCATTATTACCGGCCAGCTGCTCACAGCTCTGATTATCGACCAGTACGGCCTCTTTGGATTGGATAAAGTACCCTTTACCTTTTGGAAAGGGCTGGGCCTGGCCTGTCTCGCCGCAGGAGGCTACTTCATGCTCTGTCGATAAAGAGCAGGCGGCCCGGGCTCTCGACCGCAGCTGGCAGACAGTTCAATCTCGAATATAGATTGGATTGGCATAAATCCAGGGGCGGGGCCTCCTCCCGCATGGAATATAATAAGCCTCGGCCCTGTAGACGCCGGAAGCGGTAACCCGGTACTTTAATTCCGGACCGCTCTGACGGTAGACAAGTCTTCCATTTTTAATAATCCGTATCTCCGAGCGCGGGGTGGGACAGCGGACCAGGAGATCGATACCTTCCTGCCAGGTCATCTCTTCACCCATCATCGCCACCGCAGGAGTGGAGCTGCCGCCGGATGCGGTAAACGAGAAACCTTTTCCGGAGTGCAGTTGGTCAAAAGAGATGTAACACCGCCCTTCGCGCAAAGCATCGTAAATTTGTTCCCTGGCTCCGGTAAAATGGTCACTCATCTCTTCCCGAAAGCAGAGATAGGTATTGACCGTGCAAAAGAGAAACCGATACGGAAAGATCTCCACCGGGATTAGGGCTATCCTAACCCTGGCTGCATGGGCGTCCGATCCGCCGATAGCGGTTACTCTCATGCCCCTACTGGTATAACTGTCCCAAAGTGCAAGCGCTTCCCGCGGGGGCCCGTCCACCGCTGCCTTCCGATTAAAGAAAAACCAGTAAACCGCCCTGAGGACGGAGGTAACCCGCCCGCGCCAGGTGGAGGTATAATTCCATAGCTCAAGGCCGGTAAAGCCATCCCTTGGGAAGCGGAACCAGGGATATGATTTTCCCCGGTCGATATAGGGAGAGCCTTTTTCAAAAGGATGAGCCATAAACCCGAGGGCCCCGGATTGACGGACCCGATCAACCATCTCCTGCGGGTTGATCTCATTGCCGGCGGCAAGCTGCTCCAGATTCAAGGCCAGGTAATGGTGACTTTCACGGTTTAACTCCGCCCCGACCAGGACCACAACCCCGTGACGAATCCCTTCCTCAGGTAGCCCGTCCAGGGTATCATGGTCAGTGATGATGATATAGCTTAAACCAGCAGCCGCTGCAGAGGCGGCAATCTCTTCGATAGTGCCGCTGCCATCAGAATAAAGAGAATGAATATGGATATTGCCAGCGTAGGTAAACATGGAACTTAAAAAGCAACGTCAGTATTACGGCTGGAGAAAAGGGTCTCCCCAAACCGGGCCATATTCTCCAGGACAAAAGCAGTCCCTTTAACGACACAGGTAATCGGCTCTTCCGCCAGGTAGAAAGGCACCCCGGTTCCTTGGCTTAAAAATTGGGTAAAGCCATCTAACAGAGCCCCACCGCCTGAAAGGACGATCCCTTTATTGACAATATCTCCGGCCAGCTCAGGCGGAGTTCTCTCCAGCACCTGTTTGATACCCTGCAGTATGGCCCAGAGCGGCTCCTCGAGAGCCTGGACCACCTGGCTGGTGCTTAATGTAACCGAACGGGGCAAACCGGTGACCAGGTCGCGGCCGCGGACTTCGGCTTGCAGGCTGTGGCTGGCAGGATGCGCCGAGCCGATCTTCATCTTCAGCGATTCGGCAGTCCGCTCTCCAATGAGGGTGTCGTATTCCTTTTTAACAAACTGAATGATCGCCTCATCAAATTTATCCCCGCCAATACTGACACTGGCACCTTCGACCACTTCGCCCATGGACAGAACAGCGATATCGCTTGTCCCCCCCCCGACATCGACAACCATGTTCCCGCTTGGTTCAAAAATATTTAGACCCGCGCCCAACGCCGCCGCCCGGGGCTCTTCGATCAAAAAGGTTTCCCGGGCTCCGGTGCGGGCAATTGCCTCCACAACCGCCTTCTTTTCCACCGAAGTAGCCCCCGCGGGGATACAAACCACTACCCGGGGGCGTAAAAAACGCCTTCTTTCCATGGCCCTGGCCAGGCAATGTTTCAGCATGATCTCGGCGATGTCAAAATCGGCAATAACCCCTTCCCGTAGGGGGCGGAGAGCAACAATATTCTCGGGAGTCCGTCCCAGCATCTTCTGAGCGGTTGTCCCTACCGCCAGGACCTTCTGCCTCTGTTGTTCGATAGCCACTACCGCGGGTTCATTTAAGACAACCCCCTTACCGCGGACATACACTAAAATACTTGCAGTACCTAAATCAATACCGATGTCCGTTGAAAAGGCCATCTTCTGTCCTCCCCGTTTTTTCCTGTGGCCATCGTCCGGGCCAGTAAGTATCCTTTAGAGATAGAATTCAACACGATCTAATTTTTTTCCTTTTAATTAATAAAATTTACTGAACTTTTTCTTTTAACGAAAGATATTTACGACGGGTGGCTTCACCGCCGCGCAGATGACGCTCCGCTTTGTTCTTTTCGAGGATCTTTTTAATCTCTCCTGCCAGATGAAGGTTAATCTGCGGTAGCCGTTCGGTGATATCTTTATGGACAGTGCTTTTGCTCACACCGAAGTTGCGAGCGACCTGCCTCACTGTAGCTTCAGTTTCGAGGATATAGTAGCTGATCTCCAAAACTCGCTGATATATATAATCATGCACCATACAGGGCCCCCTTTGTCTTCAGCTCCGGTAAATTATATGTAGGGAGCCTCTAAAAAATACCCTTATGGAGGGGCAACCCATTAAGAGCAAGGTAGAATATCCAGGGGGTCAACCGGCCGGCCATTTTTTTCAATTTCAAGATAAAGATAAGTTTCTTTTCCTTCAGGATTCTGTTTCACAGTGGCAATCGGATCACCGCCGGCCACCTGTGCCCCTTCCTCTACATGAACCTGCTCCAGCGCTCCGTAGTAAACCGTTAAATTATTATTGTGCTCGATAATTACCTCTTTCCCGTACGGCTTGCCCCGCTTATTTATTTTTTTCACCTTACCCCCGGTAATAGAGCGAACCTCTTCTCCCGATGCTGCTTTGATTCCTAACCCTTTGCTATAAGACCATTTAACAGCCTCATCCAAGCGGGCCAGGACCTCCCTGGTGCTGTTCCCATATCCAAAAATTACTATCCGCCCATCTACCGGCCAGCCAAGGGGGGGCTCCGGTGCCTTGTTCGCCAGAGCATGCTCCTCGGGATCGGCAGGCTCGGCGCTAGCCGGTTCTTCCGATCGGTTCTGCTCTACATTAATGCTGCTTTTATCCGGCAGTTCTTCATCCTTCAGTTCGCCAAAGTTGATCTTCTCGCTGTAAGGGTTAATGGTCCGCAGCTGGGCAGTGCGCCACAGGTAGATACTTCCGGTTAAAAGAACTACCAGCAGGTAAAGTAAGCCCATTCGCCATAAACGTGGCCAACTCCGAAACCTGCTCCAGAGATGCTTTCCAAAATCTTTTACCCGAAAAAACGAATTTGTCAAAAAGCGCTTTCCCTGCTGCAAAATCCTTTTCGGGAAGTCTTTAATTTGAGACGCCAACACTGATCACCTCAGGTGGTATTATTTCCATCTGAGGCAAGTTTATACTGTTTAAGGCATGATTTTGGTTACCTCGGTGCCGGGATAATAAAACTCAATGATCTGCCGGTAGCTCTTTCCTGCCCTGGCTGCACCGTCGGCTCCATATTGACAGAGCCCAACCCCATGTCCCCGGCCGCGGGTAATTAAAAAAAGCCCCTCTTCTCGATACTCCCAAGTAAAAGCAGTCGAGGGCAGCTCCAGCAGGCGCCGCAGCTCTTTTCCTTCGATCAGGGTCCCGTTAATACTAAGTGTCTTCACCCTTCCCCCGGGAGTTTCGGAAGCAACCTCCAGAACCAGTTCATCGCCAGAGGCTGCCGGCAAAGCTACATCCTGCGGCAGGGCAGCGGCCAACCGGGTAAAGGGGATCAGAATCTCCCCCCGGTAGTGCGGCGAATGTTGGCAGTAGGGGCAGTTGATACTTTTCAGGTAGGGCCGGACACCACCGCTCCAAAGGGCATGTGAGGCTTCGGTTTTGCCGCCGCAGGTCGAATGATAGACTGCTTCGATCAGGCGACCCTGATAGACGACTACTTCGCCCCTGGTATCAAAGACAGCCTTTCTAATCCGATCCCGAAAAGCCTCGCTCCCGGAGCCCCCCTGCCCGGCGGCGGAGCCGGGATCGAGCCAGGCCTGGCAGTGGGTACTTTCCGAGCAGATATCAGCCTTTCCGGGGGCCTTATCGCAGCCGTCCCCGCCAAGGGAACGGAGCTGATGCAAGGTATAGGTACGGGCGATCACCGCCTGGGCTTTGAGCGCCTCCGTCTCGAAAGATGAAGGCATCTCGGCAAGGAGCACTCCGACGAGATATTCATCCAGATCCATGACTGTGATCTCTCCCTGGTCAGCCCGGTAAAGACGGACCTGCCAGCGGCCGCCCTTTTCACTTTCACTCTCCCCCTGCGCGGAAGGAGCGTTCGCGCTTTGAAAGGGAAGGCCAGAGCGGCCGCCTATAGAGACTACTACAGCCGGTAAAAAGATCACAAGCACGACGATGGCCATAATCAGCAAGGTGGTTTTACGGGTCATCATAACCCTCCGGAGTGCAGACTTCACCACATTTATATGAAACCTGTCCTCCCCTTATGATTCTTTCAGGTTGCTCCGGTCTATTGTTGTTCAAATTACCATGGAGGTGGGCGAAAATTCGACCTTTCGAAAGATAGCCCGGCTTTAACCAGCCCGGGCCGTGAGCCTTAATCCGGCTGTCGAAGATTTAAGTAGATAATTTACAGTTAATGCTGAGGATAAAATATAACGCAGGCAGGGTAGAAGAAAAGAGAAGAACAGGATGCTTCTCTTACCCCTGGCAGTAAAAGAAAAACTAAAGAGGGACCGCGGTTCGCTCCGGCGCGAAGTGCCCGGCAGTTCAGAGAAACCCGGTGGGTTTCAGCTTCCTGTTCGCACGGCCTGTTCAGGCTCTTTCGCGATGCGCTTGATCTGTGCTCCCAGCGACACCAGCCGCTCTTCGAGGCGGCTGTAACCACGCCAGAGATGCCTCACCGAGAGAAGCTCGGTTTCACCCTGCGCCGCCAGCCCCGCCAGCAGCAGCGCGGCAGCACCCCTGAGATCCGGCGCCACCACAGGAGCCCCCGTTAGATAGGGCCGCCCCTGCACGATGGCCTGCCGCCCCTCGACCTGGATCTGTGCCCCCATGCTGTTTAACCCCTCGACATGACGGAACCTGTTCTCAAAAACTGTTTCGATAACCGTGCTGGTCCCGTCGGAAAGCGCCATCAAAGCCATGAACTGCGGCTGCAGGTCGGTAGAGAAGCCGGGGTAAGGCATTGTTTTCAAGTCAACCGCATCGGTGCGGCCATTGGCCGCGGCCCTTACGGCCGTGGGACCGACCTCTTCAATAATAGCCCCTGCCTCGGTCAATTTGGCCAGGAGAGATTTCAGGTGATCCGGCAATATGTTCTCCACGATTACATCTCCCCCGGTAATTACACTGGCCAGAAGTAGCGTCCCCGCCTCGATGCGATCGGGAATAATCGTATGGCGGGTTCCGCCCAGCCCGGGTACTCCCTCAATGCGAACACGTGACGTCCCGGCACCGACAACCTGTGCCCCCATACTGTTTAAACAGTTGGCCAGGTCGACAATTTCAGGCTCGGTAGCCGCGTTATCCAGGATCGTTGTTCCACGGGCTAGCGTGGCCGCCATGATAATATTTTCCGTAGCCCCGACACTGGGAAAATCCAGATAGACCCGCGCTCCCTGCAGCCCGGTGGTATGCCCTTCAACACAGCCGTTGATGATCGAAAACTGCGCCCCCATAGCTGTAAGGCCTTTCAGATGCAAGTCAACCGGACGCGTACCGATGGCACAACCCCCGGGCAGGGGTAACCGCACCGGTTTTTTCCGGGCCAACAAAGGGCCCAGAACCAGAAAAGAGGCCCTCATCCGGCTGACCAGGTCGGCCGGTGGAGCCGCCGGGGACAGCTCGCCGGGGGCGATACGGAGCAGGCCCTGCTCCTGGCAGTAATCTACCGCGGCCCCCAGGCCCTCCAGAACCGCAATCATGGTGCGGACATCGAGGAGATCGGGAACTCCTTCAATAATCGTATTTTCATTGGTTAGTAAGGTTGCAGCAATAATGGGGAGACAGGCGTTTTTGGAACCGTTAACCCGCACCTTCCCCCGCAGGGGAATCCCTCCTTGAATTAGAAGCTGATCCATGATGCCGTTCCTTCCTGTAATGCACTTGAAAGTGAGAGGATGACCGGTATGCCCAGGCGAATTTTGATCTTCTCCCGGTATCTGTCCTCATAAAGCTCCAGGCTAAGATTGACCGGGCCGTCATCCAGGAGAACACCCTCTCCGGCCCAGGGAAGATGGGCCAGCAGCTGCACCATGCGGGGATAAGTATTGATCTTCTGCAACCGGCCGCCCAGGGCATTAACCAGGTTCTTCCCCAGAACGGTTAAATCTTGACCCCCACTGTGATATGCCTCCACGCTCCAAGCCCGGGCCACAGTTCCCCTGCGACAATTAGTAAGCTCTGCCACCCGGTTCCATAGCCTTTCACAGGCCACCCGGTCAGTGCCACAAATCTCCAGCAGAATCTCCCCGTTTTCATAGCCCTCTTGCATTGACCAGCAGCAGTCGGACAGGTCTGTGACCTCTTTTTTCAACGGGGCTACCCCGGCTGAAACAATTCGTTCCTTTTCACTTTCACTGATGAAACAATGAATTTGATAAGTGATAGTTTCAACACCGCAAAGCCTTAATCCTTTTTCTAATTCTAGCCAGGGATCTTTTTGGACAATCGGCTCATGCAGGGGCAAGTTTAACAACAAGATCAGCAATAATGTGAAAATCCAGGCGCGCAGGTGCACCGGAAGCCCCCCTTCCGCAGGAAACTAAGGGATATTATGGCCCCCCTGTGCCTTGATTATCCCTAATCTCCAGAGAGAGCTGCCTCTATAACCACATTTGCGCCGGCATAAAAACCGGGAGTAGAGCTCATCTAAAATATATCGATACGCCGGCCTCATTCAATAGCTCTTTGGAGAGAGCGTCGGGATATTGTTGGGCTACAAAAACCCGGTTAATCCCTGCATTGATCAGCATTTTAGTACAGACCACGCAGGGGAAGTGGGTGCAGTAGAGAGAGGCTCCTTTAATCGCTACTCCGTGAACCGCGGCCTGAATAATTGCATTTTGCTCGGCATGAAGACCGCGACAGAGCTCGTGCCTTTCACCGGCGGGAACCTTTAATTTCTCCCGAAGGCAGCCGGTTTCATCGCAGTGCTCCAAACCAGCGGGGGCCCCGTTATATCCTGTCGCCAGGATTCTTTTATCGAGAACCAGAAGCGCACCAACCCGACGGCGCAAACAGGTAGAGCGGGAAGCCACCACCCGGGCAATCTCTAGAAAATAGTAATCCCATGCTGGCCTCTCGGACAAGGCAATCCCCCTTTAACCGATCAGCAGGCGGGGAGCAGCCAGGTCCCTTTAACCGATCAGCAGGCGGGGAGCAACCAGGTACGTACTCAGTACTGTACTACCTCCCGCAGCCTGTTAACAGCTTATTTAGATGAACTATCTTCTTAGGCCAGCCCGCCCTGGATAAACTGATCAATGGGGAAATCCCGGCAAAGTTCGCTGACCTGCTGCTTTAACCCCTCCAGGACACTTTCATCAGAACGATGAGTGATCGCCTCGTTGATCAGTTGCGCAATTACCTGGATCTGCTCCGGTCCCATTCCCCGCGAGGTGACGGTAGGCGTCCCCAGCCGTAAACCGCTGGTCACCCGGGGACTGCGCGGATCAAAGGGGATCGCGTTCTTGTTAGCAGTAATGCCAATCATTTCCAGAAGCCGCTCGGCCTCCAGGCCGGTAATCTTTTTGGAGCGTAGATCCACCAGGAGCAGGTGGGTATCGCTACCCCCGGTAACCAGGTCAAAGCCGTATTCGCGAAGAGCCTCGGCCAGCACCCGTGTATTCTGCAAAACCCGGGCCTGGTAAGCAGCGAATTCAGGTTGCTGGGCCTCCTTTAAAGAAACCGCCTTGGCTGCAATCACGTGCATCAACGGCCCCCCCTGTAGACCGGGAAAGACCGCCTGGTCAATCCGCCGGGCATGTTTACGGCGGCAGAGGATCATCCCGCCGCGCGGCCCGCGTAAAGTTTTATGAGTCGTGGTCGTGACCACATCGGCGCAGGGGACGGGATTAGGATGCAGCCCCGCTGCCACCAGGCCCGCGATATGAGCCATATCCACCAGCAGGATGGCACCGACTTCGCGGGCAATATCCTGGAAAGCAGTAAAATCAATGCGCCGTGGATAGGCGGTAGCCCCGGCGATGATCAGCTTGGGCTGAATGCGAAGGGCTATTTGGCGGACCTTCTCCATATCGAGCAGGCCACTGGCGCGGTCAACCCCGTATGAGTGAGCCTCAAAATAGCGTCCGGTGATATTTACCGGGCTACCGTGGGTGAGATGCCCGCCGTGGGCCAGGTTCATCCCTAGAACGCGATCGCCGGGCTTCAGAAAAGCGAGGTAGGCCGCCAGGTTGGCGGTGGCTCCGGCATGTGGCTGAACATTGGCATGTTCTGCTTTAAAGAGCTGCTTCGCCCGGGAGCATGCCAGCTGCTCCACCCGGTCCATATAGCGACACCCGCCGTAATAACGCGCTCCAGGGTAGCCCTCGGCATACTTGTTTGTTAATACGGAGCCCTGGGCCTGTAAAACCGCCCGGCTAGTCAGGTTTTCTGAAGCAATTAGCTCAAGACTGTCCTGCTGACGCTTCTCTTCGCCCTCGATCGCCTCCGCGATTTGCGGATCGATACGGCGCACTTCTTCAACCTGTAATCTGTTTTCATTCATCACCAGAGGCCTCCATCAGCCGCACGAACCGGCCATCATAATCTTACCCCTGCCTTTCCATAAAGGCAATCTTATCAAGACGGCGTCTATGCCTCCCCCCCTGGAAAGGGCTTTCGATAAATAGATCCACGATCTCCAGCGCCAGACCGGGGCCGATCACCCGCGCTCCCAGGGTTAAAATATTAGCATCATTGTGTTCACGGGCACAACGGGCGGAAAAAGTGTCACCGCAAAGAGCGGCCCTGATTCCCGGATACTTGTTGGCTGCAATGGCCATGCCTACGCCGGTCCCGCAAACTAAAATCCCAAAAGAAAACTCGCCGGCTGCGACCGCTTTAACCAGCGGCAGGGCGATATCCGGATAATCCACGCTGTTTTCACAAAAAGTGCCGAAATCGGCTACCTCATATTTCGCCTGCGTTAGATGTTCTCTGATCAGCTCTTTTAAGGTAAACCCGGCATGATCACTACCCACTACTATCTTCATTATTTCAGACCCCTTTCCAGGTGCAATGCAATCTTAGCTATAGCAGCCTGAAGCTCCTTAAATGTCTGCCGGTACTCCTCTAGAGTGCCTCCATAGGGATCGGCCACTTCCGGGTTTTCGGTCATCCCGGCGAATTCTTTCAGTAAATATGTTTTGCCTGATGCCGCGGGATAGAGCTGCAGCAACTGCCTGTAGTGCTGCCGGCCCATTACCAGAATCAAGGAGGCCTGGCGCACCAGGTCTTCGTTCAACAAGGTAGAGCGGTGCGTCTCCAGCTCAATCCCGGCCTCGCGCATCACCGTACGGGCATGTTCGGAAGCCTGCGCCCCATCTAATGCCGCCAACCCGGCAGAAGCCACCTTCAATTCGGGAGCACCGGGACGCTTCTGCCACTCATGGCGTAAAAGTGCCTCCGCCATAGGACTGCGGCAGGTATTGCCGGTACAGACAAACAGAACAAGCCCTTTTTCTTCTGACATTGATATCACCTAAACCCTTATTATCCGCGCCGCGGCTTGACGCAATCGGTTCATCACCGTATTCCCGAGCCCCTGCGGTGAAATCCCTTCCGCCAGGATCAGATCAACGTTCTGCGCATCAAACCGGCGCAGCGCCGGGAAAAGATCTTTCGCCATCTGCCGCACCCCGGCGGGACCCGGTGAAGCCCGAAGAACCCCGATCTTTAATCCTCTCCGGCGATAAGCGGAGGCCAGGGCCCTGATCATGGCCTCTCGCCTGGCTCTGGGTCCGGTAATCAGGATCAGGGGAGCGCGGGGAGCGTAGTGGCGATATTGCCATCCCGGAGCCGGGGAAAGGCTCGCCTTCTCTCCGCGACCCTCGTAAATTTCAGTTCCGAGAGCCGCCTCCAGCTGCTCCCTGGTAATCCCCCCGGGACGCAAAATTACCGGCCTGGACCCGCTTAAATCAAGAACCGTTGATTCCACGCCCATTCTACAAAAGCCTCCGTCAATTACCGCCTCAATCCTACCGGCCAGATCTTCAAGGACGTGGCGAAGCTCGGTTGGACTGGGCCGTCCGGAACGGTTAGCGCTGGGCGCAGCGATAGGAACACCCGCGGCCCGGATCAGGCTTAAAGCCACGGGGTGAGCGGGCATGCGCACCGCTACCGTGGGTAATCCAGCACTAACTTCCCGCGGCAACGCTGCGGAGCGGGGCAACACCAGGCTAAGCGGTCCGGGCCAGAAATGGCGCATCAGCTCAAGAGCACAACCAGGCAGAGAAGAGGTGACCTCTTTAACCTGATCTAAATTAGCCACATGAACGATTAGCGGATTGTCCGCTGGCCGCCCTTTCGCTACAAAAATACGGGTAACCGCCCGTCTCTCCGTAGCCGCCGCCCCCAACCCGTAAACTGTCTCGGTGGGAAAGGCGACCAGCCCGCCGCGGCGGATTAACCGGGCCGCGGCTGAAATTGTCTTGTCAGTGGGGGGAAGGACCAGGGTTTGCTTTATCCGCAATACTTTCGGCATCATTTCTCCTTTACGGTACCACTAAAATTCTTCCACAACCAGCTGGGCGATATTGGTAGCGTGGTCGGCAATCCTTTCCAGGTTGCTTAATACATCGAGATAGATTACCCCCGAAGGAGGATAACATTTTTTTGTATTGATCCTTTCAATGTGAGCCTTGCGTAGAACTTTCTCCATGAGATCAACTTCATCATCTTCCACTATGACCATGCGGGCAAGTTGCCTGTTTTCTGTCTTGAAAGCCTGAATGGCTCGCTCCAGCATGACATTAACCTTCTCAAAGATCATGCTAAGCTCTTCAAGCGCCTGCTCGGAAAAAGGCAGCCTGTCCTCTACCTTGAGTTCGGCCAATTGCTTGATATTGTTAGCGTGATCGCCAATTCTTTCCAGGTCATTGGCCGCAGACATATAGCTGCCGATCATTTTAGATTGTGCCTCGGTAAGCGAATTTTGAGAAAGCTCCGCCAGGAAGACATTAATGGCCTCTTCCAGTCCGTCCAGGAGATCTTCCATCTGCTCAATATGTGCCACCTTTTTTAAATCGTTATTAATAAAGCTACCCAGCGCTTCACCGATCATCTCGCGGGCAATCATCGCCATACGCAGCAGCTCTTGTTTTGCTCCCCCGAGGGCCAC
>FZPS01000099.1_pt237 | contig 55127 bp, 41 predicted proteins | sample 1817821 | NCBI WGS metagenome assembly FZPS01 (sample SAMEA104158645, study PRJEB21678) | metagenome | place: Germany | collected 2015-04-21 | reverse complement strand
TATTACCGCCGAAACATTTATGAAGGCGATTCAATCGATCGACAGTTTTAAGGGCAACTGTGATATACGGGTATGGTTGTGCCAGATTGCAAAAAACAGTTACTTTTCTTATATGCGCAAGAAGAAGAAAGATGTTGACCTGGAGACTCTTCCGGAAAGAGCTGATGATTGTGTTGTGGATGATATGATAGTTGCATCGGAAGTATCTATGAAACTTCACGAAGTGCTCCATAATCTCAGCGAACCCTATAAGGAAGTTTTTACCCTGCGCGTTTTTGGAGAGTTGAGTTTTAAGCAGATTGGCCGGCTTTTTGGGAAAAGCGAGAACTGGGCTTGCGTTACCTATCACCGGGCCAGGAACAAGATTAAAGAGCAAATGGAGGATTATAAATGAAGGTATCCTGCAACATGATTAGAGACGTTTTGCCGTTATACGTGGAGAATATGGCGAGCAGCGATACACGCAGGATCGTGGAAGAACATATTTCTGCTTGTGAGAGCTGCAAGAGGCAGCTCGATGAGATGAGCTTCTCTCAAGATCTGCCGGCGGATATCGATACGGCCCCTTTGAGGAAACTGAAAGCTGTCTTGCGGAAAAATAAAATCCAGATCTTTCTTTTAACAGTTATGTTAACTTTGGCCGCCGCTGTCGTTATAGCTGCTTTTTTAACCGCACCGCAATATATTTCATACAGCGAAAACCCCGTTGTGATAAAAGAAAACGCTGACGGGACGGTGCTGGCCATGTTCAGCGACGAGGTATCCGGATATGGCATCCATCATTATACTGCGATCAGAGGATCCGGCTATGTATATCACATTACGGCGTGGAGCAGTATCTGGAGCAGGTATATAAGCAAAAATTCCGCCGGCAATACTGTTTTAAATCCCGACGGTGAAACAGTTGCTTCGGTTTACTACTACACTCCTTACAGAAGTGGAGAACATTTGCATGCCGGGGATGGCGACATCTTAATCTACGGCCGGGATCAGGTTCCGGATGGAAATGTAGTAACCCTGCCCAGGGCCTTTCTGGCATACTACTTCTTCATGGCTACAGCGCTGGCCATTTTTTGCCTGATAGCCATGTATTTATTCCGCCGCCATGAAAAAGTAAGAAGGGTGATCTTTAAAATATTTCTCCTGCCGGCAGCCTACCTCTTGGCCAATCTATGCATTAAAGGTTTTTACTTTCCGTCATATTCAGCCACACGAGACTTATGCGCCATACTGCTGGTCACAATTCCGCTGTACATTATTTTACTCTCCGCCGCCTATTTGATCAAAGAATTTAAGCGCGCGTAATTTTTTAGTCTCCGATTACGGCTCGAAAGAAGGAATTCAGGTTTAACACGGATAATATGATAACCAGAGAATAAGGAAGTAGATGAGGGAACTGGTTGGCGTAATCGTAGCAGTTGCACTTGTTTTCGTACTATTGTTCCTGCGGAAAAATATGGCCCTGGTTATGCTGGGCGGCTCCCTGGTCCTGGCTCTTTTCATGCGAGTTGATCTCGCGGAGTCTTTTCGCATCATCAGCGATGCTCTAATATCCACAGAGACGATTAATCTTCTGGCTGCGATCATGGGTATCGGTATCCTCAGCGAGTTGATGTACCACAACGGCGCCATGGGAAAAGCGATCGAAGCATTAAAAGAGCTGATCCGGGACAGCCGGGTATTACTCATGCTTCTGCCGAGCTTGATTGGACTGCTCTCCATTCCGGGGGGCGCCTATTTTTCTGCGCCGCTGGTGGAACGGGTGGGAACGGGGTTAAAAATGAGCCCGGCCAGGAGAGCGCTGGCAAACGTCTATTTCCGGCATTTCATCATGACGATTTACCCCTTTTTCCCCGGATTCATCGCCATGATCTCGCTGAGCGATATCTCTGCGGGCTCGCTGGCTGCTTTAAGCATACCTCCGGTGGCAGTGGGCTCCCTGGTAGGGACCTGGTTTGTCTTTCGCAAAGCAGGCCGGGGATCTACGGTGAAAGGGGAACAGCAGAGTTTCGTTAAAAACATCAAAAGTTTCCTCTATGGGCTGCTGCCGTTGATCCTGGCGGCGGCGGTCTTAGTTGCGCTGGGGTGGCCGTTCTGGGCGGCGCTGCTGTCGGCCCTGGCGGTAGCCCTCTTTCAGTACCTGGCGGGGAAAGGGTGGCCTGCAGAATTGAAGAAGCGGCTTTTCCTGTTGTTTAAAGGGATTCCGGTTAACATCCTGCTGGGTGTTGCGGGTATTATGGTTTTCAAAGAGTTTATTGCCAATTCCGGGGCCATGGAACAGCTTTCGGATATCTTCAACCATGCCGGGGTCCCCCCGGTATTGCTGATCCTTCTTTTTCCCTACCTGGCCGGCCTGGTTACAGGCAGTTGCTACGCCTCCCTGGGGCTGACTTTGCCTGTCTTGATGCCGCTGCTCGGTGTTACGGGCAATTCAACCGCCATGCTGGCCCTGGCTTACCAGGGTGCTTTCTGGGGATACGTAGTCTCGCCGGTGCACCTGTGCCAGCTGCTGACCGTTGAATATTTCAAGGTCCCCCTGACTGCAGTATTGCCCCATATGGCCTGGATCGGCGCCGTAGTTCTGGCCTTATCCACTGCTTACTTGATCCTGCTCTAACAGCTCCACCCTGGCCGCCCTGCATTTCCGGGAGCTCATGCTTTGCTTCTGTCCGGGAGAATAAATGAGCCCTGCCGGGGTCCTGTGAAAATGCGAAGAACACTTCACATTAGCAGGAGTAATGCGAATAATCAAGAAACATATACACGAATAAAAGGACGGATGATGCTTTCAGTTCAACATTAAAAGGAGGGCAACATGAAATGGAAGGCGCAATTTTAGCGGGGGCGGAGCCTTTTTCCTTTCCGGGCGGTGACGTCGGCTGCCTGCTGGTGCACGGTTTCACCGGGAATCCCTCGAGCATGCGGCCCATGGGCGAATACCTGGCCGGCCATGGTTTTACCGTGGTCGGACCGCGGCTAAAGGGTCACGGCACGAGAGTGGAAGATATGTTCAACAATACATACCATGACTGGATCGCCTCGGCCGAGGCGGGGCTGGAAGAAATCCGGAAACAGTGCCGCACCATATTCGTGGCCGGCCTCTCCATGGGGGCAACGCTGGCGCTGCACCTGGCCGGCAGCCATCCTGATACGGTGAAGGGCGTGGTCCCCATTTGCGGTCCGGTATTCATGAAAGATTTCCGTCTAATCTTTCTGCCGCTGCTCCGCCGGCTCGTGAAAACTGTGCCCGGTGTGGGCAGCGACATCAAGGATCCCGCGGTTACTGAGCTATCTTATGACCGGGTCCCCCTTGGGGCGCTGGGAGAGCTGTTGAAGCTGTGCCGCCTGGTGAATGAAGAGCTGCCCCGGATTAAGCAGCCGGCGCTCATCTTTCAATCGCGGCAGGATCACGTGGTTCATCCTTCCAACGCTCCCTACATTTTAGAGCATATCGGCTCGGCCGAAAAAGAGCTGGTCTGGCTGGAGAACTCCTACCATGTGGCCACGCTCGATTACGACAAGGAACTGATTTTTAAAAAGACGGCGCAGTTTATGCGGCAGCATTCTTAAATTGCGGGGAGGCGATCACCATTAAGGCGCGCATACTCTCTATTGATCAGGGCACTACCGGCACCACCGCGATCCTCTGGGATGAGCGGGGCCTGCCCCTGGGCCGGGCTGCCCGGGAGCATCACCAGTATTATCCGCGGCCCGGCTGGGTGGAACATGATCCCGAAGAGATCTGGGCGGCCACCCTTGCCGTGGTAAAAGAGGCATTGCAGGAAGCGGAGACGGAGCCTGCTGGAATTACGGCCATCGGCATTACCAACCAGCGGGAAACAGTGGTCTTCTGGGAGCGCTCCACCGGCAAGCCGCTGACGAACGCCATTGTCTGGCAGTGCCGTCGCACGGCACAGCTCTGCCATGAGTTGAAGGAAGCCGGCCGGCTGGAGCTCTTTCAGGAGAAAACCGGGCTGGTCCTGGACCCCTACTTCTCCGGGACGAAGATTAGCTGGGCTCTGGAACATATCCCCGCTGTCCGGGAGGCGGCCCGCACTGGAGAGCTGGCCTGCGGGACCATTGACAGCTACCTGCTCTTCCGGCTTACCGGCGGCCGGGTCCATGCCACCGATTACTCCAATGCCTCGCGCACCCTGCTCTTCAATATCCATACGCTGGAGTGGGACCCGCAGCTGCTGGAAATCCTGGGAGTTCCGGGAAATATCCTGCCGCAGGTTATGCCGAGCAGTGTCATTTTCGGCGAGACCGACCCCGCCGCTTTTCTCGGGGTGCGGGCGCCGATTGGCGGGATCGCCGGCGATCAGCAGGCCGCCCTTTTCGGCCAGGCCTGCTTCGAAGAGGGCATGGTGAAGAACACATACGGCACCGGTTCTTTTCTCCTGATGAATACCGGCGCCAGGGCCATCCGCTCGGATTCCGGGCTGCTGACAACAGTTGCCTGGGGCATTGACGGGAGCGTTACCTACGCCCTGGAAGGGAGCATCTTTATTACCGGCGCGGCGATCCAGTGGCTGCGCGACGGACTGCAGATAATCGACCACGCCTCGGAAACTGGGCCGCTGGCGGAGCAGGTCGAGGACAACGGCGGCGTCTACCTGGTGCCTGCCTTCGTGGGGCTCGGCGCCCCTTACTGGGACCCCTATGCTCGCGGGCTGCTCATTGGCATAACCCGGGGCACGACGCGGGCCCACCTGGCGCGGGCCGTGGTCGAGGCAATGGCCTACCAGACCCGCGATGTTCTCGAAATCATGCGCCAAGAAGCGGGGATTTCCCTGGGCGAGTTGAGGGTTGACGGCGGGGCCAGCGTGATGGATCTGCTGCTGCAGTTCCAGGCGGACATCGCCGGCACGGTGGTGCGCCGTTCGGCTACGCTCGACACCACTGCCCTTGGGGCCGCCTACCTGGCCGGCCTGGCGGCGGGAGTCTGGCCCGGTTGCGCGGCGCTGGCGGAGCAGTGGCGCGAGAGTGCCTCTTTCCGGCCCCTGATGGAAGAGGCGCAGCGCGCCGCCCTTTACCGCGACTGGCTGCGGGCGGTGGAGAGAGCGCGCGGCTGGGTTAAAGAGGACTGAAGCCGCCCCCGGCTCGCAGCCAGCCGGCCAGAGGAGAATTGGAGGCGCGGGAACAGTGTTATAGAAAAATATGCCGTAAAATTAATCCGGCAGGAGGCTTGATCATGTCTTTGAAAATATTTCACACCGCCGATCTGCACCTGGGGATGACCTTCGGCAATCGCAGCTACCCGGAAGAGGTGCGGCGGCAGCTGGTTGAGGCGCGCTATGAAACGCTGGAGCGGCTGGTGGAACTGGCCAACGAGGCGCAGTGCCGCATCTTCCTGATAGCCGGGGATCTCTTTCACCGGGCGCAGATGCCCCGTGAAATAATTGCCCGGGTGGCGCGGACCCTCTCCCGTTTCCAGGGCGATTGTATTGCCGTATTGCCGGGCAACCACGATTATTGTGACGGCTACGGAAGCCTCTGGAATGAGATGCGGGAACTGGCCCCCGATGCGCTCCTTTTGCTCACCGATACGGTTCCCTATCCGCTGCACGATTACGGGATTGACGCGGTGATCTACCCGGCTCCCTGCCACCGGAAACATTCCCGGGAAAACAGGCTGGGCTGGATCGGCGAGTTGGCAGAAAAGCCCGCCGCCGGGTGGCAGCTCGGCGTGGCCCACGGCACGGTGCGGGGGATTTCGCCCGACCTTGAGGGAGAGTATTTCCCCATGGATGAGAACGAACTGGCCGGGCTGCGGCTGCACCACTGGTTTCTCGGGCACACCCATGTGCGTTATCCCGATCTCGAGCAGGTGCAGGGGGCTCCTTTCTGCTTCAGCGGCACCCCCGAGCCGGATGGCTTTGACTGCCGGCACGGCGGCAGCGCCTGGATCACCACCCTGGAGGAGGGCGGCGGCGTCCACTGCCGCGCCATTTCCACCGGAAAATTTCGTTTTATGGAGATCGCCCGGGAGCTGCGCGACGCCGCCGGCCTGGATGAGCTGCAGGAGGAGCTGCGGCAGGCTGGAAAACAGGCCCTGGTGAAGCTGCGGCTGTCCGGCTTCCTGCCGGAGAAGGCATACAACAGCCGCCGCCGCCGTCTCGACGAGCTGCGCTCATCTCTTCTCTACCTGGAGGACGATGACAGCGCTCTGGCGGTGGAGCTTTCGGCGGAGCTGATTGAAGACCGCTTCCCTTCAGGTTCCTTTCCCCAGCGGCTTCTTTCCCGGCTGGCGCAAAAAAATGACCCCGCCGCGCTGCAGCTGGCTTACCGTCTCATAGACGAGGTGAAGAGATGATTATCGAGAAGCTTAAACTCAATCCTTTCGGCGCTGTGAAAGAGAGAGTATACTCGTTCGAGCCGGGGCTGAATGTACTTTTCGGGCCCAATGAAGCCGGCAAGAGCACCCTGGTCAACGCCCTCTTTGCGGTCCTTTTTCTGCCGCCAGACTTAAGAAGGAACTCTGAGGACTGGAAAAAATTTTTGGCGAGGTGCCTGCCCCATCCCGGAGGCGATACCTGCCGGGTAAGTTTGCAATTCCAGGATGGCGCCGGGGAGCGCGGCACCTACACCTGCTCCTGGGGAGAGCGTAGGGAAGCCCGCCTGCTGCTGGAAAACGGCGCCGAGATCAATAACCCCGCCGCTGTCCGGGAGCGGCTTTTACAGGCGCTCTCTTACGGCCGCGCCACATACGAGGCGGTGCTTTTCGCCCGCCAGGATGAGATGGAGCGCACCCTGGAAAGGCTTCGCCATGACGGCGAGGCGTCGCGCACTATTGCCGGAACTTTGCGGCGGGCTGTGATCGAGGCCGGCGGCGTCTCGCTGGAAGAGCTGGAAGCGATCCTGGAAGAGACCTCCTGGGAGCTGCTCCAGAACTGGGACCTGGCGCGGGACGGCCCGAAAAACAACCGCGGCATCGACAACCCCTACATAAAGGGAGTGGGGCGGCTGCTGGCCGTTTATTACGAGAGCGAAAGGCTGCGGCGCCGGCTGCAGCAGACCCGAGACCTGGAGAAGCGGGCCGGCGACCTGGCCGGTCAGCTGGAGAAAACTGTCCGGGAGAGGGCGGAGGCGCTTGAGCAGTTAGGTGCGATGGAACTTTTGGAAAAAGATATCCGCCGCCGCTTCACCCTGGAGCCGCAGCTGGAGAAAATTGAAATGCAGGCGGAGGGCTGGAGAAAGGTGCTCCTGGAATGGCCCAGGGCAGCAGGCCGCGCCGCTGAACTGGCCCGGAACCTGGAGAAAGATAAGGAAAAGCTGGATGCGCTTAAAAAAGAACTGGAGGAGGCCGGGGAGCAGCAGGCGGCACAGCAAAAGCGCGAGCTGTTGCGGAAGGCCGGGCCGCTCCAGGCCAGGATCTTGGAAATTGACCGGGAGTTATCCGGGCTGGTGAATATTGGCCGGGCTGATCTGCACGATTTAAAGGAGTGGCAGAAGAAAGAGGGCGAACTCAAGGCCGTTATCGAGGCGATGAAGCTGAGGGTGCGCTTTGTCACCCGCAGGCCCCTGGAGATGAAAGTAACCGCGGGCCTGGAGCAGCCCGCGATGACAAAAATAGAGCAGGAAGCTGCATTTGAAGGGGCGGGGCGCCTGCTGCTGGAGAGCCCCGACTGGCTGCTCGAAGTGCAGTCCGGTGAAGGCGACGTGGAGAGCCTGCTTCGCGAAATAAAAGAGGCCAGGGAATACCTGGAGGAGAGGCTGAACTCCCTGGGGGTGCAGGATATCGCCGCGGCGGAAGCCGCTTTCAACAGGCGCGAGAACCTGGAGCGGGAGCGGGCCGGACTGCGGGCCAGGATGGAAGGGCTTTTGGGCGAGAGCTCTTACTCCGCGCTGGAGCGGGAGGTAGCCGCGCTGCCGGAAGAGAAGGAGATTCGCGATCCCCGGGCCATCCAGGAGGAGATAACCGCCTTGAGCGGCGCCATCGCCGTCGGCGAGAACACGCTTCTCCGGGAGCAGCAGAGGGTAGAGGAATGGGCTGCGGAGCACGGCAGCCCCGAAGAGCTCTCCCGGAAGCTCGGCGAGCTGGAGAGAAAAGCCGGGGAGATAACCGCGGAGTTGGGAATGCTCGCTCCCCTGCCGGAGGGCTTCTCCTCCGCCGACGAGTTTATGGCCGGCATTACAGAGCTGCGCCGGCTCAAGGATAAACTGCAGGAATCGATAAGCTCGCTGCGGATCGAGCTCATCGAGGTGCGTAAGGAACTGCCGGAAGAATCGGCGGAAGAGCTGGCGGAGGCCCTTTCCCTCAGCGAAGAGAAGCTGGCCCGGCTGAAGGAGGAAGCCCGGGCGCTCCAGGTTGTGGCCGCAGAGTTTCAGGCGCTGAAAGATGAGCTGGACAGCGATACTTTTGAGCCCCTGGCCCGCTCATTTGCCCGTTACCTGGCCCCGGTAACCGGCTGGCGCTACACCGCCGCCGAACTGGACGGCGTCGTTCCGGGCAGCATCATCCGGGCGGCAGGGGAACCTCCCCTGCCGGTGGAGCTGCTCTCCACCGGCACCGCCGGCGGGGTTGCGCTGGCGCTGCGGCTGGCCGTGGCCGAATACCTGCTCGAGGACGCCCCCGGCTTCATGATCATGGACGATCCTCTCGTCTACCTGGATCCGGAGAGAAAGGCGCAGGCCGCCGCAGTGCTTCAGGAATTTGCCCGCAAGAAGCAGCTCATCGTCACCACCTGCGATCCGGTCACGGCAGATCTGCTGGGCGGGAATATTATAAGGCTGTAAGGTCATATATTTATACTTGTTCTGGTTTTAATGCCGGCCGGCGCGATCAGGCGGCCGGCGATTGATAGATGATTACCGGCAAAGCAACAGGTATCCCCGGCTTCTTCGCAAGAACTGTCACTGGCCCGCCGGTTAGACCAGCTGAAAGGAGCCGGGGATGATGATGTTCCGTTTACCCTGGGTTGACGAGGCGCTGGAGAGGCGCGCCGGCACCGGCGCCGGCGGCGGGAAGGTGACCACCCTTGCGGAGGCGGTCCGGGAGCTGGTCCGCCCGGGGTTCTCTCTGCAGATCGGAAGCGGTCTGGGCTATCCCATGGCCCTGCTCTACGAGATCATCAGGCAATTCTGGGGCCGCGACCCAGGTTTTACCTTCATTACTTACGGCGGCAGCTGCACCAACCTCGTTCCCTTTCTGGCGGGAGGGCTGGTGAAGAAGGTGCTGGCCTCCTACCTGGGCGATTCATACCCCTTTCCGGCGCCCAATCCCCTTATCCAGAAGACTTTTGCTGAAGGCAAGGTTGAACTTGAAGAGTGGAGCATGCTTACCCTGACCCAGCGCCTTGCCGCCGGGGCCATGGGGTTCCCCTTCTTTCCCACCCGCTCCCTGGCCGGCAGTTCGCTGGCGGAAAACTTGACCGATTTTACCCTGGTTGAAGACCCCTTTAGCGGCGAAGAGGTCGGCCTGGTGAAGGCGCTCCGTCCCGATTTGAGCCTCGTTCACGGCTGGCTGGCCGACCCGGAGGGGAACACTGTCCTGAGCCTGCCCCTTGTCGGCAACGCCTACGGCGCCCTTGCCGCCCGCGAGGGGGCCATTGTCACCGTGGAGAAGGTGGTCAGCGCGGCGGAGCTCTCCCGCTGCCGGGAGCATGTCCGCATTCCGGCGGAGGCGGTGCGAGCCGTGGTGGAAGTCCCTTTCGGGGCCCATCCCTCTGGGCACCATCACTTTCCGCACCGCGGCGATACGTGGGGCTACGCCGAGGACCGTCCCTTTATCATGGAGGCCCGCCGGGCCAGCCGCAGCGCCGAAAGTTACCGGGCCTGGCTGGATGAGTGGATCCTGGGCTGTCTCGATCACCGGAGCTACCTGGCGAAGCTTGGGCGGGAGCGGCTCTTTGCGCTGAAGGGGAAGCTCTCTCTCGATGCCTGGCCCCTTCATTTCCTGGAGGAGGAAAGAGGGGAGACGCCGACGCCGACCGCGGCGGAGCAGATGATTGTCCTGGCCGGCCGGGAGATAGAGCGGGTGGCAGTGGAGCGGGGCTACAGCACCATTCTCGCAGGTGTGGGCGCCTCGCACATGGCCAGCTGGCTCGCTTACTACAGCCTCCTCGAGCAGGGCCGGCAGGTGCCCCTCCTGGCGGAGATTGGCCTTTACGGCTTTATCCCCCTGCCGGGAGACTCCTTTGTTTTCGCTTTGCGCAACTTTCCCACCGCCGGGCTTTATGCCGATGTGCTCCATGTCCTCGGTTGTTTTGTATCCGGCAAAGCCGGGCGCTGCCTGGGAGTGCTGGGCGCGGCCCAGGTTGATTGCCGGGGAAATATCAACTCGTCGCAGGTTCCCGCCGCTTCGCTCTACCTGGTGGGCTCGGGAGGGGGCAATGACGTGGCTTCGGGCGCGGCCGAGGTTATTGTTGTGGCCGAGCAGGCGCCGCACCGCTTTGTCGAGAAGGTTCCCTTTATCACCTCGCCGGGGGATAAGGTGTCGGCGGTGATTTCGCAGTACGGCCTTTTCCGCAAGGACCCTGCCGACGGGATCCTGAAGCTGGCCGCTTACCTGGAGCGTCCCGGCCTGGATGAAGCAGAGATTATCCGCGAAATAAAAGAGCAGTGCCGCTGGGAGCTGCAGCTCTGGCCCCATCTCCAGGCGGCGGCGCCGCCCACGCCGGAAGAGCTGTCCCGGCTGCGCTGCCTCGACCCGGAGCGCTACTTCACCCGCTAACACCTCTCTTTTTCATCCTGCATATCATCCTATCTCTATACTCCCCCCTTTCCCAAAGGGGGGGCAGGGGGGATTTAAAAAGGGCCGGGAATCCCCGGCCCGAAACCGCATTCATTGCATCCGGTGCATTATAAAACCGTACCCTTACACCACCGGATAAACCGCTAGTTCTCTCCCGATCCCAATTTTACAAACAGGTAAAATGTCATGTAATCCATGTTTATTTCATCCGAGGCTCCCTTGACCCAGCCGCCAAACTGGGTAAATACATAAAGCAGTTCCAGGTCTTCAGTTCTGTCGAAATAGCTCATTTCATCTTTTGAATACAGGCCTTTGTCCTTTTCGGGGTTATCCCGGTACAGATTCATGGCGATTTTGGCTGCGCTTTGCGAATAGACAGCCTCTTCCTGGCGCATGATTGTCAGTTCATACTTTTCCGGGTCATAGATCACCTCGTATTCCCCAACCTGAAAGCTTTGCCCGGCCGGAGAAAACTGCATTAAATAATCATAGCTTGAGATATCCCAGAAGTTTTCGGCCTCATCAAGGGCGTAATGGATATAGATGCCGTCATCGGGAATCACGGGGCTGGGGTAGAGCGGAAATCCGAACAGCTCTTCCATCTGGCTAGTTTCAAACCCATCGGGAAGCGCCTGAAGGCGATTCAGCCCGTGATAGCGGTCAAAATAAAGGATAATGGAGCTTATTTCATTTTGCGCTTCTTTGGGCATGGCGGCGTCAGTCTTTACGATCTTGCCATCTTGGATCATGTTGTACTCTGCCGCGATTTTTTCAAAACGGCTATTCTGGCTGAGTACCGAAACTGAATAGCTGCTCCAGGGACCGCAAACAGACAGCATTGCCACCAGGGCCAGCGATGCGGGCAGGAAAACATTTCTCGGGCTCTTGGAGAAGATCAGGTAAAGCATGGAGCCGGTCACCCATAGAGCCGCTGCCAGCACATAGTACCTGTTTTCGGTGATGCCGTAAGCGGCAATTCGCACTCCCATGGCTACGAACATCAACCCCAGCAGCGGCAGGATCAGTATGGGGAAGTAAGAGATAAAAGCTTTAATCCACCGGTTTACCCCGCGCAGGGGATAGATACAGAAGATCACCAGCGTGCTGATGAGAGCATACCAGAGGACCAGGTGAGAGACCATTAACTCTGGCCACTGCCGCGTCACCAGTATTTTGACAAAGTAAACATAGAGGATGGCGCAGTATGCCAGGATCAGAGGTATAACGATGTAGCTTAAAAGAACGCTGATCACTTTGGGGTAGCCTTCAGGCTCAAGATCCTGATCCCCTGAAGGTATGTCGGCCAGGAAAAAGGCCGGCGCGAAAATTCCCGCGACGATGAACCAGATATCGATATAGATCTTCTCAGAAATGCCGGCTGAGAAGAGGTAGTTGATTGTTGCCAGGATTGCGGACAGGCCGCCATAAAGGATGGCGGCAAAGAGGTAGGTGATCAGGAAGCTGATGAAGAGCCTGATCACATAGAGTTCGTAGTTTTGCCTGCGGTAATAATAGGGAATAAAGGTAAAGGCCAGGTAAAGGGCGAGGCTGATAGCTACATACCGCGACACGGTAACCATGGTGAAATCCGGCAGCAGGAAGAAAAAGTAAAGCGCCAGGCCGGCGGCTGCGGCAGCGTAAATAAGTATTTTGAGAGGTATTTTCAGAAGCTTGGCTCTTTCAAAGAATACCTTGATGCAGAGGGAGAGAGGGATGCCCAGGGCAAGCACCGCAGCCAGCCTCGTCAGAAGTTCCCCGGCCTGTGTGCCCGGTTCCGAATCACTATGAACCAATATTATGATTACTGTCACGGTGGCGGCGCACAGGAGCAGGGTTTCCGGAAAACGCCGCAAGCTGGAGTAGAGTTTGGCCAGCAAGGCGCGGAACCATCTGACAATTCTTTCAAACCTTGAAGCCATCGATAACACCTCCCTATCTTATAAATATGACAATCCTAATATATCACAGCGTAATTTTTTTGTAAGCAAATCTTTTATTTACCGTTCCTGTACCCCATAATCGTCATCCCGAATTCCCTTTTTTTCTGTCATCCTGAGCGAAGCGAAGGATCTCTTCTCCATGCACGTTCATTAACCAAAGTTTCTGCAAGAATTTGGATGCCTTTCTTAGAAAAGCGGCCCATACCCTTCAACATGAGGACCGAACTTCCTGGCTAAAGTTGACATAATTGTTCCGGCAAGGCATAATATAGTCAAGGCAAATCCTTATACAGGTGAAGCCATTCACGAATTCTTAATTATCGTTCTTGCTGCAGAAAGGGGGGAAGAAACCGGAATGGGGTGTGAATCAAAATCAAAATGTGAACATCCAGAGCGCAGGCCAAAAGATGGCAAGTGCAGCGAAAAACTTATCAAGCAGTGCCATGGAGAAAAGAAAGAGAAAACTTGCTGCGACACCAAAAAAGACGAGTAGTGGATTAAACATATCTGGAAAAAACAGGCAGCCTTTATGGTGATGCCTGTTTTTTTGCTCTTTCAGTCATCCTGAGCTTTATTTTTATGACACGTTGTTCTTTTCTGTTTGTCTTGTCTTTTTTCAATCCTCCTGATCTTATTTTAGTCCCTCTGTTCTTTTTCTGTCCTCCTGAGCGAAGCGAAGGATCTCCGGATCTCAAAGAAGGAAATGGTTGACTACCTGACGAATCGGAGAAAGGGGTGTTTAAAATGACAGAACAAGCACCGTATTGTTGTTACCCAAATGTTAGAAAAGCGGTTATGGATATACATAAAGCCATCCCTCAACAGAAGGGCAAAAGATTTACCCTACGCCCGTGGAACCCGTATAAACCGGAAAACACGCTATGGTGGATAACGCCGTCGACCACTTGGCCGGCCTACAATCACGGTAAAATTACTGTTTTTAAGCAGGATTCAGGGGAAATTTTTTTCGGCTTGAACGTAGAAAAGGGTCTTGATGCGAAAGCAATGGCCAGTTTTTTATCACGGAAAGGCCATAGCTTTATTATGAGTCATGAGTGGTGCTGGCATTCGTTTATAAAAGACATGGGAAACGGAAAAGTACAAGCTGCCTTGGATTTAATTTGTCAAAATGCTAGCGGACTCCCGGCATACTTGGAAATTAGCGGCGGAGTTGTAGACGACCCGAAACTCTTTGATCCATACTCCAGTAGTCTGCCTTGGGATAAGGCCATTTGGAAGTACTACGGAGGGGCCCTTAAATGCATTGTGCAGCCAGAGCGGTTTCTGTATGCTTTGGAAGGGTTGGCTGAAATAAAGCAATTACCGGAAAAATTAGAGCAGATTGAAGGTTACGGCTGGATTTGGATCGATATTTACATAGGGATTAATCTCCCAAACTACAACGATATGGCTGAAGAAACCGGGGAAGCTTGGAATGGTCATGAGCTTTGGCAAAACGTTTTAAAGCACTGGTCACCCTGGTTGGTTTAAAATCAATTCCAAACCTCTCGTTTTTATACTAATCTGTGGAATAAGAAAAAACCCCGCAAATCCCTTATTTGCGGGGTTTTAATGGTGGGCCATCCAGGCTTCGAACCCGGGACACCCTGATTAAGAGTCAGGTGCTCTACCAGCTGAGCTAATGGCCCCTGCAATCAGGATTTTACTACATTTCGGGGTTGAAAACAAGTCTTTTTTGAGCAATTGTGTTGTCGGCCTGTGATATTGTCATCCTGTAAGCGCCTGGGATAAGGTCGCCATTTTCCTGCTATTATCGCAGGCCAACCTGCTTGGCGCGAGTTTGGCCGGCTCTTCCTATATATCCTCTTCAGTTTCTCCAGGACAGGTATTGGCGGAACAGTGGCGAAATATTAAATACTTAAGAGAATTATGAAATACTCCGGTCGGATACGTGCCTTGAAGAGATGTTCCGGTTGAAGGTTATGGTTTGCTCTTAAATATTCCGGAAGGAGGTATTCTGGATGGCTGTGCAGGTATGGAAAGCCGGCACCCTGAGCCCACGTGTGCAGAGGCTGAGGGATGAGTACTGGTCTTTTTATGAACGGGAGTACTACCGCAACGAATGCCTGGCCTACTCTACCGGCGATCCCTGGGATGAGCTGTACGCCCCGTACAACTGGGGCGTGGTACCGGAAGTGTTTCTGTTTGCGCAAATTACCAGGCACACGGTTAAAGCCATGGCCGAAAAAGTGGAGGTGCCGCCGGATTTTTACCGGCTGTCCATAGCGGAGCGGCGGGCTCTCTTTTTCAACCTGGTCCTGGAGAAGCACTTGCCGGCCCAGGTGCTGGAGGGGGAGCTTATTGTCGGCTCCCATTTCAATACGGCCCTCTCCAAGAATCTCGATAAGAAGGAGGCGGCGCGCTGGGCCAGGGATACCTACCGCTGGTTTAAGCAAATGACCGAAGCCCATGACCTGGGCCTCGGCAACACCGGGGCCATACCGGGCCACCTCATACCGAATTACCGCAAAGTGCTGCAAATCGGTTTCCGGGGCATCGCGGAGCAGGTTTCGGAGCGGATGGCCGGGGAGAACTCGCCGGAGAAGCTGGCTTACCTCAACGCTTTGAAAATCTCCACCGGGGCTCCCCTGATCATCTCCCGGCGCTTCGCGGAGGTTATTTCGGGTATTCTGGAAAAGGAAAAGGACCCCGGAAGGCGGGAAGAGCTGAGCCGGATGCGGGAAATAGTATCCCGCGTCCCCTACGAGAAGCCGCGCAGCTTCTGGGAAGCTCTCCAGGCGCTCTGGTTCACCCACATGCTGATCATGGCCGCTGAGTCCTACCCGGGCGCCGGGCTTTCCTACGGGCGGATTGACCAGTACCTCTATCCCTTCTACAAGGCAGACCTGGAGAGAGGCGTCCTGACCCGGGAGTTTGCCAAGGAGCTGCTGCACTGTTTCTGGATTAAGCACAATTATGTCTATGACTACCAGGGCCGGGCCGCCCGCAACCAGGGCATAAACTCCGGCTTCGGCCAGCTGATTACCTTGAGCGGCTGCGGCCCCCGGGGAGAGGACCTGACCAACGATCTGACCATGCTCATGCTGGAGGTCATCGAGGAGATAAACCTGATCGAGCCCAAGCCCAACATCCGGCTGCACGGCAACTCCTCCCCGGAGCTGCTTAAAAAAATGGCCTCCATGATTAAAAAGGCGCAGGGCGCTCCTTTCCTGATCAACTTCGACCGGATCTCCATGAAGGCCCTGGAATTCCAGGGCGTGCCCCGGGAAGATGTCTGGGATTACGCTCCCGTGGGCTGCCTGGAAAATACCATGCAGGGCAATGACCGCTCGGGCACCGTTGACTGCAACGTTAACCTGGCCAAGGCGGTGGAGCTGGCCCTTAACGACGGGAAAGACATGCAAACCGGCAGGCAGGTGGGCCCCCGGACCGGGGATCCCCGGCGCTTTTATAAAAAGGAAGATTTCCTGAAAGCCTTCTACCGCCAGCTGGATTTTGTCCTGGATCGCTTGATGGACCTGGCCGCGGAGGCGGACCGGATTCGCAGCGTCTACGACCCCACGCCTTACCTCTCCCTGCTGGTGGACGGCTGCATTGAGAAGGCCCTGGATGTCAACCGCGGCGGGGCCGTTTACAAGTTTATAACCGTTGAGGGGGTCGGGATGGCCACCATGGCAGACTCGGTAACCGCCGTCTGCAAGCTGGTCTACGATGACCGGGCCGTTTCCATGGAGCAGCTGCTTGAGGCTCTGCGGGAGGATTTTAAAGGGCACGAGGTGCTGCAGCAGATGCTGATCAACCGGGCTCCCAAGTACGGCAACAACGATGATTACGCCGACGGCATCGCCCGGGAAATTAACAGCTACTGGAGCCGGAAGGTCTTTCAGCGGACCTCTCCGGCCACCGGGAGGCGCTTCCGGGCGGGCTACCTCTCCTGGAACTACTGGATCTCCTATGCTCCCCTCACGGCGTCCTCGCCCGACGGGCGGGCCCGGGGGCAGGCCCTCTCCAACGGAGTCTGCTGCGTCAACGGGGTGGACCGCCGGGGGCCAACCGCCGCCGTGGCTTCCGTGGGCAAGCTGGGCCTGGAGACCGTTCCCAACGGGGCCTCCCATACCATGAGCTTCAATCCCTCCTTTTTGCGGGATGAAGAGCATATCGAAAAATTCATCTCTTTTCTGAAGACATACCATGAGATTGGGGGATCGGCTTTACAGGTTAACATGATCGATCCCGGCCTGCTGCGCAAGGCCCTGGAGAACCCGGCCGCATATACCAACCTGCTGGTGCGGGTAACGGGGTATAATGCCTACTTTGTGCACCTGGGGCCGGAGATTCAGCAGGAAATCATCAGAAGGGAGAGTCATGCCATATAAGGAGCACTCAGACCATGAACCGGGATACAGCCACGATCTTTAACATTCAGACCATGTCCACGGAAGACGGCCCGGGAATTCGCACCACCGTATTCATGAAGGGGTGTCCCCTGTCCTGCCGGTGGTGCCAGAATCCCGAGGGCTTAAGCTTAAAAGTGCATCTTGTTCATGACCGGCTGCGCTGCATCGGCTGCTGCACCTGCAGGGAAAACTGCCCCCGGGGAGCCCTGCTTTTCACCGAAAAGGGGATCATCTTCTCTCCGGATTGCCAGGGCTGCCTGACCTGTGCCGGGGTCTGCCCGGCCACGGCCATCCGGGCCATTGGCGAGGAGATGACCGTTGATAACCTCCTGGCCAGGCTGCTCCAGGACCGCCCTTTTTACCGGAATTCCGGGGGCGGGGTCACCTTCTCGGGGGGAGAGTGCCTGCTGCAGCACGAATTTCTGCTGAACATTTTACCCCGCCTGCAGGAGGAAGGGGTTCACGTCTGCCTGGATACCTGCGGTTGCATCAGCCCGGAAATATTCCGGGAAGTAGTGCCCCGGGCCCAGCTGGTGCTCTACGATCTTAAAATATTTGACGAGGAGGAGCACCGCCTCCATACCGGTGTCTCCAACAGGCTCATCCTGGAAAATGCCTGCTGGCTGGGGCGCAGCGGCATCCCCGTCTGGATCAGGGTGCCGGTAATCCCCGGCTACACCGGCGATGCAGCGAACATCAGGGACCTGGCCCTCTTTATTAGGGAGAATCTCCCGGCGGCGGAGCGGATTGACCTCCTGGGCTACAACGACATCTGCGCCGCCGATTACGAGAAGCTGCAGCTGGATTTTCCCCTTAAAGGCACCGCGCGGGTTAAGGAGAGCACGATGATGGATTTGCGCCGGATCATGGAGATATCGGGAGTCAGGAATATTACTGTTTCAAATTATGAACAGGGGGTGTAGCCATGCTCAGCGAGAAGCAGGCGGAGTTGTTGAACCACATGTTAAACCCCAAGTTTTTTGCCACCATGGACAGCCGGGGCAACCCCAACCTGGTGGTGATCACCTGCACCGAATTTTACCGGGGAGACATTATTTTCGGGAATCTCTTTTTGTGGAAGACAGCCCGGAACCTGAAGGAGAACCCGCAGGTAACCCTGCTGGTCATGGATCAGAAATTGAACTATTTTGAGGTGGAGGGCTTGTTTGACCGTTTCGAGGAGTCGGGCCCCCTGCTGGATCGGATTAACCGCAGCGACCTGGTCCGCTACAATGCCTATACCGGCATCAGGAGCGCCGGGGTCATTAAGATAAAATCGGTCACTCCGTTAAGGAAATATCCCCTCTTAAAAGTCCTGGGCGGCTTCATGAAAACCCGCCTGCTGTCCCGGGGAAAGCCCAACTTTCCCGCAAATGTGGGGCAGATCTACTCCCGGCTTATGAGCCTCAAGGTGGCGGCCTATAATGCCGGCGGCAGGCTCAAGCTGGAAATCATACCGGGAGTGGGGGTTAAAGGCGACTACCTGGTCCCGGCCCTCAAGTTGCCGGAGGGGACCCGCTGTGCCGCCAGCGTGATCACGCCCGACGTGATCTCCTTCCAGGTTAAAGGGGTCATCGATCCCCGGGGCCTAAAGGTGGATGAAATCTACGCCGCCGGCCCGCCGGTAACGGGAAAACAAATCTACCGGATTGCCGGTGCAAAAGCCGCCGTCTAACAAAATGGGACACCGGGGACGTACCTTTTTGTCCCAGGTGGGACAATGGGGACGTACCTTGTTGTCCCAAAATACGGCGCTAATCGCCCCGCCTGAGTTTATTACGCTCCAGCTTATAGCGGTTGAATTGCTCCATGACGGCGGGATTGGCCTGGAGGAACTTGTAGAGAAGCTTGATCTTGCGGAATGCATTTAAACTGAGGTGGTGCTCGATCATCTCCGTATCGCGCAGGAGGTAGGGCTCTTTCACGCCAATGAGCTTTAAAAAGTTTTCGATCAGGATATGCCTCTTAAGAAGAAAGCTGCCGATTCTCTTCCCCTTTTCGGTTAGCCGGATGAGGCCGTATTTCTCATAGTTCAGCAGCCCCAGCCTGGACAGTTTCTGGACGGTCTTGGTGGCAGAGGAGGCCTGCACGTTCAGCTGGGCCGCCAGCTGGCTTGTGCGGGCGTAGCCTTCCTGGAGGTGGATGCGGTAGATCATCTCCAGGTAATCCTCCATGCTCGGAGTCATTTGCTGCCGGTCCTGCATCATCAGGTAGCCGCGAAAGGTATAAAACTCCCGGTCGTCAGTCATTTTTTTATGCTCCCCGCAGCAGTTTATTCTTAACTTCACGATAATGTGGCCTGTAGCATTACATTTTTAACGGCATATATTAGCCCAGAGAAAATCTTTTTCCCGCGGCTAGCTTATGTTGCCGCGGGCGAAATAAGACCTTTCAAGGGGGCTAAAAATGACCCGGGAATTAATGCCGCTGCACGAGCTGCCCGTCGGCCGTTGCGGCAAGGTGATGCAGATAAAGGCAACCGGCGCTGCCAGGAGGAGAATGCTGGACCTGGGGCTTACTTTCAGCGCAGAGGTGGCCGCTCTCCTAAAAAGCCCTGCCGGCGACCCCACGGCTTACTTAATTCGCGGGGCGGTTATTGCCCTGCGCGCGCAGGATGCTTCGCAAATACTTATAACTCCGGCAAATTAAACCCAAGGGGAGCGTCGGGCTGTGCGCCTTGTGAAACCGTCAACGGGTTTAAAGCTCCCCGGGGATGATTCCAGGGGGGAGAAAACCCCTGAAAAAACTATTGTCGTTGTCCTGGCCGGCAACCCCAATACCGGGAAAAGCACCGTTTTCAACAGCCTTACCGGGATGAAGCAGCATACCGGGAACTGGAGCGGGAAGACGGTGGCCCATGCCCGGGGAAGATACAGCTACCGCGGGCAGGATTACCTGCTGGTAGATCTGCCCGGCAGCTATTCCCTGCTTGCCGCCTCGGCGGAGGAGGAGGTGGCCCGGGACTATATCTGCTTTGAGCGTCCAGACGTCACTGTGGTGGTAGCCGACGCCACCTGCCTGGAGCGGAACTTAAACCTGGTGCTGCAGATCCTTGAAATTACTTCCCGCGTGGTTGTCTGTGTAAATCTAATCGACGAGGCGGAGCGGAAAAAGATCCGGCTCGATCTGCCGGCGCTGTCACGTCTCCTCGGCGTTCCCGTGGTGGGGACAAATGCCCGTGACGGGCGGGGTTTGCGGCGGCTGCAGGAGGCGATTTGCCGCGTCGCCTCCGGCGAAATAAGCACGAAACCGCTGCGCATTGAGTACGGCCGCCCGCTTGAAGAGGCGGCGGCGCAGCTCGCGCCTGCCCTGAGCGAAATTGCTCCGCCGGGGCTGGATGGCCGGTGGCTGGCGCTGCGCCTGCTGGAAGGAGACAGCTCCCTTTGCCGCTCGCTAAAACGCCATCTAAAAATCGATTTACATAAAAACGAAGCGCTGGCGGCAAGCATTTGTTCTGCCGGGGCTCTCCTGGAAAAAGAGAGCGGCGGCAAAACGGCGGCGGACCTGGTTGTTCCCGCCATCTTTGAAACTGCCGCAAAAATAGCCCGGCAGGTGGCGATTGAATCAAGCAGCCGCACGCGGCAGAGGGACCGCCGCCTTGATCGCCTCCTCACCTCGAAAAGCTTCGGCATACCCGCCATGCTGGCCCTGCTCGGCGCTGTCTTCTGGATTACCCTCGCCGGGGCCAACTACCCCTCGCAGCTCCTGGCGGAGGCCTTATTCCGGCTGGAGGAGCGCCTGGGCGCTTTATTTGCCGCCGCCGGGGCGCCGGCATGGCTGGAGGGGGCCCTGGTTTCCGGAAGCTACCGGACCCTGGCCTGGGTGGTCTCGGTAATGCTGCCCCCGATGGCCATCTTTTTCCCGCTTTTTACCTATCTCGAAGACCTGGGCTACCTGCCGCGGGTCGCCTTCAACCTCGACAGCTTCTTCCGGAAAGCCGGCGCCCACGGCAAGCAGGCGCTGACCATGTGCATGGGCTTCGGCTGCAATGCCGCCGGGGTGATCGCCTGCCGAATCATCGATTCGCCGCGCGAAAGGCTCATCGCCGTGCTCACCAACAACTTTGCCCCCTGCAACGGCCGCTTCCCCACCCTCATTGTTCTGGCGTCAATCTTCATCGGCGGCGGGGGCGCCGGCGCTCTTTCCGGCTCCTTTATCGCCGCGGCGGCCATCCTGGCGGCAATCGTGCTCGCGGCGGCCGTCACCCTGGCAGTCTCGAAGATACTCTCTCAAACCGTGCTCAAAGGGCTTCCTTCCACCTTTGCCCTGGAGCTGCCGCCCTACCGCAAGCCGCAGCTGGGGCGGATCCTGGCGCGCTCCTTTGTTGACCGCACCCTTTTCGTACTCAGCCGCGCCGCCATCGTGGCCGCGCCGGCCGGCCTGCTCATCTGGCTGCTGGCCCATACCGTGGTTGGCGATTTCACCCTTCTCCAATGGGGAGCCCGCCTTTTGCAGCCCGTCGGCTCGCTGCTGGGCATGGACGGCTATATTGTGCTGGCTTTCCTGCTGGGCTTCCCCGCCAACGAGATCGTCATTCCCATCGTCATCATGAGCTACCTCTCGAGCGGCGCGCTGCTGGAGCTGAACTCCCTGGAGCAGCTGCAAGGGCTGCTGCTGGATCACGGCTGGAGCTGGCTTACCGCCGTCTGCGTGATGCTTTTTTCGCTGAACCACTTTCCCTGCGGCACGACGCTGCTGACCATCTACCGGGAGACGCGCAGCCTCAAGTGGACCGCCGCCGCCTTCCTCATCCCCACGCTGGCCGGGATAGTTATCTGCTTCCTGGTGGCCCAAACCGCCCGCCTGCTGGGGCTGACGTGAAATCCCCATTGAGAGTAAGTAATTAGGGGCCAAAACAGCCAATCGTTTGTGTGATTTTGCAAGAGCTGGGGCCGTCCATGGCGCCTACTTGTATTCGCTGCGTGTATAGAGGAAAAAGGCCAAAAAGAGCAGGGCAAGTAAATAAACTGAAACATACACATATCCGTACGGGAGGGTTAGGTTGAGGAAAGGCAAGTTTGGCGAAGCGCCGGGCAGCGGCTTGTCGCTGAAGGTAAATATGGGCAGGAGGCGGTTAAGCCATCGAACCATGGTCTCCGATGATCTGTGGGAGTTGTGTGCCACCCATAAGTAATAGAGAAATATGGGGCTGAAACCTATGACCAGGTGCCTGGTCAGGGCGGTAAGAAACATGACCATCGAGCTGACAAAAATGCTGTTGAAAAGAAGCTTTGCAAACACCTCCTCCAGCGGCGCTTCCATGTTGCCCATGGCGCTTGCTGCATAGACCGCGCTGCTGCTTAAGAGCATAAGGAGGTGCAGCAAGAAAATCAACAGGAATATTCCCATGACCCTGCCCCCCATGTAGAGCAGCCGGTGCACCCCTCCGGTTAGATATATCTGTTCGGAATCGTTTTTAAAGAGGCCGTGCATGGAAAGGCCGGCAAGGATCATTATAAAAAAGGTCAACAGTGTTTGGGTCAGCACAAACGTACTATTCCAATACGTTTCAGAGATGCTTGCGCTATAGAGATCTCGTTCAGGCGGTGAAAGATCCAGGTATCCCGACATGGCCAGGGCGAAAAAGCATAGCACAGCGAGGAAAATGAAAATAAATATGAGCACGCTTTTGGAGAGCAACTTGTACAATGCATCATAAACTACCCATGCCAGTCTCATGCAAAAAGCCTCCTCATAATAATCATAATCATGATAACGAGGCCAGCCTATCCTCCTGGTTGATTAATTGGAAATAATAATCCTTAACCGTGGCCCCGCTTTGCTCGACGGATATTATTTCAACGTTATTCTGGCTTAGGCATGATAAAAGATGATTTATCGGAACCTGGCGCTCCAGCAGGATTCTGTCATTTTCAATGACCAGGTTTTTGCCGCCGAGCGATGCCCTCAGTTTTTCCAGTTGCAGGCTGTCCAGTTCCTTTATTTTGACGCAGGTTTTAGATAAACGATCTATTTCTGCTTTTGATATCGCTTTTAACACAAAGGAGTTGTCAAAGAATACGTAGAAATCAGCCAATGGTTCCAATTCGTCCAGGTTATGCGAACTCACAATAATCGTTTTGCCTTGCTTTTGCTGCTCTTTCAAGATATAAAACAGATTATTTCGGGCTATGGGATCCAGACCGCTTGTCGGTTCATCCAAAATAACAATATTGGGATTATGGATAAAAGCCTGCAAAATGGCCACCTTTTGCAGCATACCTTTAGAGAAGGTGCCAAGGCGGGAATTTAAGCTTCCCTTAATATCAAGTATTTCTGCCATTTTATTAATATTGTCCAAGTAACCGGGGCCGGGTACTCTCCGCATGCCGGCTAAAACGCGGAATAACTTTTTAGGCGTATATAAGCCGGGGAACTTCACAATCTCGGGCAGGTAGCCGATATCATCGTTGTTCGGATTTCTCGGCAGCGGCTTTCCTTTGATCAATATTTGCCCCTTATCAGGCACAAGAAAACCCATGATCAGCTTAATGGTGGTGGTCTTGCCCGCTCCGTTCTTCCCCACAAAAGCCGTTATCTGGCCCTGTTGAATTCCAAATGTGCCCTCGATGAGGCCCGGCTTTCGGCCATACATCTTGGTTACCTTGTTAAAATCAATTATGACGTTTTCCTTCATAATTGATCCACTCCATGATTTTCTCTTGCATGTAGGAAGACACAAGGACGTAGGGAATCGACAACAGGTTGCGGCGATAGAGCTGGCCATCAACCTCATATTCAAAGTAGCCCCCCAAGATCTTGATGGGGGAATACCTTTCGCCTTTTTTGAAGGTAAAAGGAATGACGATCATATTCATGCCTTTGTGCAAGTAGGTATTGTTGTTGAAATTATAGCTGACATCTTCAACCATATCCATTTTATAGATCCCCGGAAAGAGGGAATCCAGTTTGCCTTCTTCTTGCAATTTCTTTATTTTGTTAAACGAATCATTATCATGAAAAACTTTTACTTCATCAGCATTGATTCCATACTTGGGCAAATTAAAATTAAACTGGGTTAACCTTGCCTCCTCCGTGGCCTCTAATTCGATAATCATGGCCTGGAGTTCCATGTACTCATTGCAGACCGGCGTAGCACTCCGTTCCTTGACATGCTTTCCTTCACTGGCTGTATCGCAATAAATAAAGGCAATGTCGCCCATGTAAAACTGCTCTGATTCTCCGTTAACATACTCCAGCTCAATATGGGCATCTTTAATTTGACATATGTGATTGGTTATTAACGTCAATATGAAGTCCACTTCAAAGGCATCAAAGTCCGCTAATTTAATTCTGTCTTTGGGGTAAATTTCTATTTCATCCGCTTTTATTACTCTTCCCTCGTCCGGTGAGCCAATATAAACCCTGTTAACTGTATCGGTGGACGATCTTTTGGAATTTTTCTTGTGGTCAAACATTTTTAGATTTAGGTAATATATGTCTTCAGTATTAGATACCGTGATTGCGTATGAGCCGGGAGCAATAACGGGATGAAAGCTCTCCTGGCGCGAAACGCTGCATGAAGCTGAAGTCAGCAGCAGAACTGCCAGAAGCAAAGAAAATGCAATTTTTTTCATATGGCCCCACCCTTAGAGGCAAATATTCGCACATTTTAGAATAGCATAATAAGTCTCCGGGAATTTGTCAAGCTCTTCCAGGTGGGGTGAGATAATAACGGTAGGGTTTTGAACTTATCATGGTAAATTAATCTTTAAGAAGACTTCGTGGGGGGAGTGATGGAGGTAATGGGCTGGCGGAAAGAAGTAATAGTAAACCCGCGCGGGGTGAAGCTGGCGGCGCTTCTGCGGGAGGCGGAAGCGGCGGGGAAGGGGGACGGAGCGGCGCCGGCGGGAGGCGCAGTTTCCGGAAAGGGCGCCCTTATGCCGCCGCTGGTCATCGTCTGCCACGGCTTCACCGGGAGCAAGGAGGGCGGCGGCGGTGCCCTGGACATGGCCGATCAGCTGGCCGGCCGCGGTTTTGCCACCCTGCTCTTCGACTTCACCGGCTGCGGCGAGAGCGAGGGGGCCTGGGAGGAAATCACCCTTTCGCGGCAGGTGGAAGATCTCGGTGCCGTGGTCGACTGGGCCTACGCGAAGGGCTACCGGAGGATCATCCTCAACGGGCGCAGCTTCGGCGGGGCCACCGTTCTGGCTTACGCAGCCGCCGACCGCCAGATTGACGCCGTCTGCACCTGGGCCGCCGTAGCCCGGCCGCTGCCGCTATTCAGCGGCTTTGCGGGGAAGGAGATCAGACTCAGCGGGCCGCCCGGTGAAAGGATCGCCCTCAACGACGGCACCGGATTGATCTATGTGCAGAAGTGCCTTTTCCAGGATTTGCAGCATTACGACCTGCCGGCCTGCGCCGCGCGGATTGTGCCGCGCCCCCTGCTGCTCATTCACGGCGCCGCTGACGAGCTGGTGCCGGTTTCCGATGCGCAGCTGCTTTATGAGGCTGCCGGCGAGCCCAAGGAACTGGCCCTGGTAGAGAATGCCGATCACCGCTTCACTTGCCACCGGGAGCAGGTCTGGGATATCTTTTTCCGCTGGCTCCAGGCCTTATTCCCATAATAAAAGGACTGCCCTTTTGGGACAGCCACCTGATGATAAAACGATGGCTGGGGCGGTAGGATTCGAACCTACGATCCGGGATCCAAAGTCCCGTGCCTTGCCGCTTGGCCACACCCCAGCGCATAATAATCGGATAAAAATGGGATAAATATGGGGTGAGTGATGGGATTCGAACCCACGACCTCCAGGGCCACAACCTGGCGCTCTAACCGGCTGAGCTACACCCACCTCGCGCTGCTAATTTTAACATGCTCACTGCCAAAAGTCAATGTTTGAGCGCGCTTCACCGAAATCAAAAGTGCAGGAGTTTTCCGCGGAGAAATGGATAAGCCTGTTTGTTTTCGCAAAAGTCAACCTGGGCGCAGCGAAGGATCTCCAAAACAGGCCTACGGCAATTAACAACAGTAGCAAAAGGAGTTCCTTCGGGTTTCACCCTCAGGACAAGCCTTCGGGCTCTGCCCTCAGGATGACAATAATGGACTCAATATGAAATAGGGGCTGCCCAGTTGGGACAGCCCCTTATCCGGAGAGCTGTGTTAAGCATTAACGCTCAATGGCTTTTCTCCTTTTACTTAACACAAGCAGCGCGACAAGGACCGCCGCGGATGCGCCGAACAGCAGCAGCCAGATCCACGGTGTGCCGCCGTGGCCGGTCCCGGGGAGGTCGCCCCGATCATCTCTACCCGTCGTAAAGCTGACCACCGCGCCGTATGCTGTTCCCTCGCTGTTGGTGGCGTAGACGCGCACATAATAGGTGGTGTCCGGTTCAAGATTAGTCAAGGCTGCCGTAAAGCTGCCCGTGCCGCTGCCTGCCGCAACCTTCGTCACACCCGCGCTGCTGATAACGGGATCCGGCTTCTTGCCATAAACAAACCCGCGCTCAATGACCTCTGCGCCGCCGTCGTCGATGACGCTGCCATTGAATGTGGCGCCGGTGGCCGAAACCTTTGTTACGGGACCGGTTGCCACCGTGGGCGGGTCATCATCCTCTGCGAACACCGCGAAGGGCGACAGGGTTGTTACTTCGAACACGGCTTTCCCGGCCGCCACCGTGGCGGTATAGGTATGAAGCGTTCCTGCGGCGCATTGGAGGATGATCACGTTCAGCCCATTATACTGCGCGTCCACCGGAATGGTAATCGTAAGGGTGCCGCTGTATTCCTGCGTCAGCGAGATATCATAGCCCAGTAGAAGCATGTAATCGTCATCGTTCACCCGCTGCCGGATGGCGTTGCAGGCTTCGCAGGCGTCGCCGTGCAGCGCTATCTCGCCCACGGCCAGCGCCGCGTCGCTGCGGATGTAGCCGGATACGGATATGCCTGTGGCGGTGTCCGTCAGCGTGCGGAAGGGCAGCGTCCAGTGGGCGGTATAAGTCCGGTCGCCGGTGGAGCCCTTGGTTATGGTCACGCTCATCGACGTGCCCGTAATCCCGGTGCCCGCCCAGCCGGTAAAGATATAGCCTTCCCGCGTCGGGGCAACCAGCGTCAGCTCGTCCTCCACCGTATACATCGCGGGGTTGGCGAGGTTGTTCGAGCCGCCGTTCAGGTAATAAGTAATCTGGTATTGAATCACCGTCCACTGGGCATAAAGGGTCACCGTGCCGCCTTGTTCAGCAAGCAGGTTTACTACTTCTGCTTCGTCCGCATAGACCACATCGCCGCCGGGGGATGTTGCCCAGCCGGCGAAACTGTAGCCGGTGCGGGTAAACGCGTTCTTCGCTAAATTCGCCGGCAGATCGTAGGTGTGTGTATTTTGAGCCATGGTTCCCGTAGCGTCCTCGGCGTTGGCGTCATACTGGACGGAATAGATGATCGGCGTCCAGTGGGCGGTGTAAGCCCGGTCACCGGTGGAGCCCTTATCAATGACCACTTCCAGCACCGGGTCGTCGCCCGGAATCCCCGTGCCTGTCCAGCCGGCAAAGATATAGCCTGTTTTGGCCGGGTTGATCAGCGTGAAAGTTTGATCCTCAATATTATAAGTTGTGGGATAGGTTGTGGTAAATTCGCCACCATTCAGTTCATAAGTAATCTGGTATTGGATCGGTTCCCAGACAGGGAAAAGCCAGAGTTCGCTCAAGAATGTATGTTCTCTGCCCGGATCGCGAATTTGGTTTGCGGATGTTTTCCATGTTTTGAACACGTAATGCTCGGGAGCGCTGAAGCCGGTAGCTTCCAAGGGCAAAATTTTCCCTTTGGTGCCGTAAATCTGCGATTGTTGGAACACGGCGCCCGGGCCCTCAAATTCAAAATAATGAATGGACTCCAGCCACAGGTGGGCGCCGATAATGTTTCCCGTTTCCCCTTTCCAGTGATTGATCTGGTCCGTCCATAAGTCTGTGAGCCAGTTTGCGTCCTGTCCTGGAATCACGGGCCAGTCATCGGGATCGCCGAAAAGGTCGGAGAGTTCGATCCCATAGGCGGAAATTGCCTCATAACTCACTGGGCCCACGTGGGTATATTTATGACCCCATTCGGGATTTTGAATACCGGGGATAACATTGTTATGGCGCAAAAAGACCTGGGGTGGATCAACCACGGGAAAGCCAGTGACTGGGTCTACTTGCACGGAGAGAGAGACTTTCCCGACGTCTGGATTGCCGCCTTCTCCTAAGCCGATGTCTTGGCCGCCGTCCTTTCCGCTGGCAAAGATAACGCCGCCAGTAATCAGGATTTCATCGACGTTTCCTCCGTCATTGTTATCGTGATGTCCGCCGCCGATGCCCGCGCCGCCCCCACCGCCTGTAGCGATAACCGTTCCGCCCGAGATCGTGATTTTCCCGCTGGTCCCGTTATTTCCGCCGCCGATGCCCGCCGCCAGCCGTCCGCCGATAGCAGTGACAAAGCCGCCTGTAATAGTAATCCCGCCCCCGTCGCTGTCGTCGTCGCCGCCGCCGATGCCCGCACCTTCAATGGTGCCGCAGGCGATAACCGTACCGCCGGTGATCGTAATTTCGCCTCCGTTTGCCGAACGATTTCCGCCGCCGATGCCCGCGCCTTTAGTCCCGATAGCCGTCACAAGACCGCCACTGATGTTGATAACACCGCCGCTTTCGCCATTGGCACCGCCGATACCCGCGCCCCCGGTGCCGCCGCTTCCTTCCTGGCCGGCTATGGCGGAAACGGTTCCGCTCTTAATGTTCAGTATGGCGGGATTGCTGCCATCACTCTCGCGCCCTACATTGATGCCCGGAGCGATTGGACCGCCTTGGGCAAGCAGAAAGGCCGGCTCGGACGTCGCCTGAACGATACTCGCATGCGCTCCGTGGTAGAGGTTCAGCGCGGTGAAGTAATCGCCGCCGGCGACAAGGGTGTTTGAGCCTATCAGCAGCAAGGTGCCATTGAAATTTGCTGACAGATTAATTGGGATGGCATTTCTGGTTACTTCCATGTTTAGGTTGTCCAGGGTGATATCGACGTTTCCGCTGGGTCTAAAGCTGACATTCTCCGCGCTTCCTGAGAGGGTCACGTAGAGGCGCGCACCAGAGTTATTAAGATATACAAATCTCACTCCAGCAGAATACACAGAAGACAAATACGAGTCGAGTGGGGTTTCGCTGGATATCTTCAGTCCGTCGTAGTAATATTCATATTCCTCCGCAGCTTGGGCGCTGGCGGAGGCTATCAGTGCGGCCAGGAGAGCTGCGCACGACAGAACAAACAGAAGTTTTCCCATTCTCATTCCTTTTTCATCTCCGATCTAGGCCCCGCGGAGCCTTTCGGCTTTTCAGGGAGCCGTCTTTGTTTTCGCGACGCCGCGCGTCGCACATGCAGACGCCGATGGGGTCGTAGGGCGCCTGCTCCCGGTAAAACCAGCCGCAGCCGCCGCAGTCGCCGGGCGGATCTTTCCCCGGGGCATTAGGCTTGCCATGGGGGCAGCTCTCCTGCTCCGCCGTAGCCAAGGGCCGTCCTTCGGCGGTATACTCGGGGTGCTCCGTAAAGTCGGGGTAGGCCGGGTAGCTCCGGCCAAGCTGCGGGTCATATTCAAGGTATACGGGAAAGCGGCGGCCTCCTGCCCGGAATACCTTGTAGAGCCGCTTTTGTTCAGGTTCCATCCGTGCGCCCCCTTTTCCATTGCGGGAAAAAACCCCCATGACAGCTTTCTTACATCTATCATAGGGGCAATTTTAGGCGCCGGGCAGTGACTTTTTACTATCAAAAAGTCACGTTTTTTGGATGCTAAAAGACATGCCTGGCCAGCTCGTTCCGGCCGGAGATGAACAGCTTTTGGTAAATCTCAAGGACGATGTTTTTGAGCCTGCCCACCGAAACGCCATACTGCTCCGCGATTTTGGCATAGGGAACGCGCCGCGCCACAAGCAAAGCGATATGGTATTCGCGCAGGGAGAGCTTGAGAGTGATGTGATCGTTTGTGAACTGGTTATGGAAGGTGATCCAGTTTTTCCAGGTGTGCTTCCACTGTTCAATGACCGCGCTGTAACGGTCCGGGAATTCCTGCTCAAGGCATTGCTCCACCAGGCCGCCGAGGGCGGTGACAAGCTCTGCAAAGGGGGTGATAAAGCCGTGGGGCAGGGCGAGGCGCATGGCCTCAAGCAGCCAGCGCCTGGCCTCAGCCACGCGCCCGAGATAGTAGCAGGCGACGGCACAGGTGACACGGAGATAGAGATCGGGAACGGTGATCCCCCGTTCCGGCGCGCAAAGAGCCAGCGCGGACTGCGCTACGGCCAGGGCAAGTTCGTCCTGGCCCAGGCAGTGAAAGTACTTGGCGCGCAGGTAGAGGGCGTCCGGCTTCGCCTGCGGCGCCAGGGCGCTGAAATTTCCTTCCTGAAGCCATCCGGGAGCCATCTGCGGCGCAATCATGCTGACGGCGGCGGTGGCCAGCGCCAGCTCTGCGAAAGCGGCTATACTGCTGCCCTCGTGCGCTTCCACGCATTTTTTCAGGTAGGAATCAATTTCTGTGTAAGCCTGGTAGTCTCCCATGCTGATGGCCGCGGCAATGGCCACCGGACAGGCGCGCAGCCTGGCCGCGTCGTCTCCCTCCGTTTTGCGGAAACAGGCCTGCGCACGCTGGAATTCGCCCCGCAGGTAGGCCAGCACGCTCTCATACTGAAGATAAAGTCTTTCTTCGGTGAAGGCATCCAAAATTGCGTCCGGGTTATGGCCTGGCATGGGGACTGTGGTGGCGGCGATGATTTCGTCAAGATCAGAGGAAAGCGATTTTTGAGGCGGCGCCTGCTTGCGCCTTTTATCGGCAGGCCGGGCAGCATCTGCCGGTATTAGCCAGAGGTTTCCTTTTTTCAGGGCTCCTGGAATTCTGCCTTCCACGCAGTAGAGGGTCACAATCCGCGTGCCCAATCCCCATTTTTCTCCGGCCTCTTTTACGGTCATATAGTTCACATAAGGACCCTTCTTCCCTGGAGTGTCTTTTTGTTACATTATATTGCAAGTTTTGGCATAATGCAAATAAAAGAAAACTATCAGTGTAACAACACCTAGCGGGTAAATTTCCTCGCTCCATAAACAGGCCTGTTTCTGTGCCATGTAAAAAAGAGAATCCGGCCTTGCTTCACGGCTGCATATTGATAAACAGAAATGTTTTCACCGGGTGCAGTCACTCATGAAAAATGTTTACCCGGGGTTGATTTTGATTTATAATTTTAAAAAGTGCCGGCAAATGCTGGAAGCTTAAATTTAAGTCATAGGGGTGAACCAGGGGTGCGTTATTTAAGCGGGCGTTTTTTTATCGGCCTCTTTTTACTGTTGCTGGGAGCGGCCATTGTTTTAAACTTGCTTGGTTTTGAGATCAGTGCGCGCGATATACTCTCTTACTGGCCTCTTCTCCTGGTTGTTGCAGGCCTGGATTGGTTGCTCTCTTCTTTCCGTTCCCGTTCTGCAGCAGGAGAAAGAAAGACTATTTTCTATCCGGGCCGCTTTTTAAGCGGTTTAATCATTTTTTCCATCGGCGCCCTCTACCTGGCCCGTAAATTTGGTTACCTGGCAGATCTGAAAACAGATATGTTCTGGAGCATTCTCCTTGCAGCGCTATTGATAATTGCCGGCTTTAACCTGATTCGCGGCCGGGCGCTGGCCGAGCGCAGCGGCGGGCGCTGGGCTTTCCTGGGGGGAGTTAAGGTGGGCGGTTCATCTCCATGGAAACTGGAGAGCGGCAGCTATTTTGCATTTATGGGCGGCATTGATATGGACCTGACGGCGGCGGAGATCCCCGATGGCGAAACGCTCCTCGATTTAACGGCGATCATGGGGGGAATTGATGTTAAAATACCGCCCGATCTGGCCGTGGTTTACGAGGGGACCGCCATTCTTGGGGGGATCGCCTTCAAAGATCAGGAAGACGGTGGCATTGTGGCCAGCCGCAAGATCGGCGAGCCCGGAGAGGCGGCGGACGGCAAGTATCTGCGGATTCAGGCGCGCGCCTTCATGGGAGGTATTGATATCAAAGAGAAATAGATCGTAAACTTTATATACCCGCCACCCGGTTCTGCAAAGCCTGGAAAACCTCATCCCGGTCGAGATGGGGGTAGCGGCGGTGGATCATTTCCAGGCAGATCCCGGCGCCGTAATCCATTCCCTGGCAGCCCAGCAGCAGGAGCACATCGCCGGGCCGGACCCGGGAGAGCGCCGCGGCAATAGCGTCAGGCAGCTCCCGGTGCAGCTCGTATTGAATTCCTGCCGCCTCCATCTCTTCAGAAAAAGCCCGGATTTCATCCGGCGTTACGAAATCCTTTTCGGTGACATGGCTGCTGCTGGTCGTGGCGATGACCGTTTTAACCCCGAGCCGGGGGATCCACCCGGCCATCGTTTCAGCATTTTCGCGGTTCACGGTGACCCCCCTGCTGCCGCGGATGGCGTAAACCAGGTGCAGGCGGCGGTATTTCATGTACTTTAACGTCTCCAGGGTGACGTTGATGTTGCCGCTGTTGGCGAAATGATCGTCGATGACCTTAAAGTCGCCGTCAAAAATCAATTCGAAGCGGCGCTCTACCCCGCGAAATTTCTTCAGGGCGCGCTGGATTACCGGCACGGAGACGCCGCAGAGCAGGCCGCAAAGCACCGCCGCCATGGCGTTGTAGACGCTGTGCAGGCCCAGAACGGAGAGTTCGATGGGGAAGCTCTTCAGGCCGCCGGCCATTTTTTCTGCCAGGCCCGGCTTTTTAAGTTCAACGAAAAAGTGAGCCCGTCCCGTGGCCAGATCCAGCTCTCTAACCACGCAGTCGGCGTCGCTGTTTTTAAATCCGTAGGTCAGTGTTCTCGCTGCGGTCTCTTTATTCAAAGATGCGGCATAGGGGCAATCCATGTTCAATATAACCCATTGTTCAGGCCCGGCCCGCCGTACCAGGCCGGCCTTTGTCCGGAAATAGTTTTCAAAAGAACCGTGCAGATCGATATGCTCGCGGCTGACATTGTTGAACACAATGATATCGTAATCGACAGAGCCAACCCTGTTGAGGTCAATACCCGAGGAGGAGACCTCCATTGTCACATGGGAAACCCCCTGCTCGGCCATCTGGTAAAGATACTGGTGCAGGTCCAGCGATTCAGGAGTGGTCAGCACCGCCGGCCGGACCCTGCTGCCGGACTTAACGATAACGGTTCCGATAAGCCCTGTTTTCAGCCCCTGTTCCTCCAGGACAGCATTGGTCATAAAGCTGGTCGTCGTTTTGCCGTTGCTGGCAGTAATACCGATCATTTTCAGCTTTCGCGAAGGGTGGTCATAGAAATAATCCGCCAGGGCGGCCAGGGCGCTGCGGCTGTCTGCGACTCGAAACTGGGGCAGCTCCACCAGCGGGTTAATTTCTTCCACTATTGCTGCGGCGGCGCCTTTCTCTTTGGCCCGCTCCAGGTAACAATGGCCGTCGGTTTTAAAGCCCTTGATGCAGAAAAAAAGCGAACCCGGCTGCACTCGCTCCGAGTGGTACGCCAGGCCGGAAATGGCCGGATTGGCGCTGGACTTTGATTCCAATATTTCGACCTGGCTGAGCAGCTCTTGCAGCATGATCATTTTTTAACACACCTCCGCCTATCAACACACTTTCTCATTGTTCTTTGAACGGCAGCCGGAATCCTGCTTCTATTTTGCTTCTATGAATGCAATTATTTCCAGGCAATCCCCGGACGATTCCACCGGTCTGAATTGCGAACATCTTTATTCTTTATGCAAAGGCCGGGCAAATTAGTCCGCCCTGATCAAAGAACCCGCCGCAGCGGGTTCTTTAAAAAGTAATGTTAATGACCTGGTGTCTGTAAAAATCGATCACTCGGTAATTTCAATTGCTTCCGTGGGGCATTCCTCAGCAGCTTCACGGCATTTTTCTTCGTACTCTGCAGGGACTGGGTTTACTTTTACTTCGGCCTTCTCATCACCGAGTTCAAAGACCTCCGGGCAAATATCTTCGCAGACACCGCAAGCGCTGCACTCGTCGTTTACTCTAACCTCCATCTTGATCCTCCTCTAAGCGTTTTTCTCGATATTTATTCGCTATTTGCGAGGTTATTCCTTTTTTTCTGCCTAAAATTATTAAGCTGGTGGCGAAGAGAGCAGGAGTTTGGCAGGGAATAAGCATGTTGTTCCCGAAAGCTTCACTGCTGCAATGCAAGATAAAGGCCGGGGCCGGAAGGCCGCATCGGGAAAGGGAGAAAGCCATGTGCAGATCTAAAAAGCGCTTAAAAGGGAGAAAACATCGCCGCAGCGGTAGGGGGCTGTTCATATTTTTGCTGATGGTGTTGCTGCTGGGAACAGCCTGCTGGTATGGCTACCGCCAGGTATGCGCCGGGATAGATTCTGCAGCAGTGAACTTTATGAAATGCGTGGCGGCGGGGGATGTGGAAGTAGCGGCGTCATTCCTGCTGGACAAAGAAGGCGGCGAAGCAGAGCTTGCTTCATTTATCGCTCTCTTCCAGGATCCCCATTCCGGTTTTACCTTTAGAGATGCCGGCCGGGGCCGTCCCACGGATCTTTTCAGCGCTGCAGCGTTGATTTATTTTACAGTTGACAGCTCGCTGCACACGGCGCCGCTGCAGCTGGTTCGCCGGGGGCAGGACTGGTTAATAGGAACTTTACCTGAAATAAAAATTATGGACGGCGCCCTGGTTGAAAAAACGGGATTATCCACGGTGCAGCTTTTCTGGCAAAATGAAAGGATGGAGCTGCCGGTTCCGGCCGGTTTGACCGTGGAGGAGGGGGCGGTGGCCCGGGTGCAGCTATTTGGAGATGCGGCTGTAATTGAACCGCTGGAAGAGATGAGCCTTTCCCGGCTGCTGCGCCTTAGCGAGACTGAATGTGAAGGGGAGCATGAAGGCAATATACCCTTGGAGCCGCCTCTATCGGTTTACCTCGTTGAAACGGAGCCTGTTTACCGGGCGGAGCAGGGTTCGCCGCAGGATCTTGTTGCCGGTATGAGCGATCTTGCGCTTTACCTGTCAGGAGGAAAAGTCGCGGCGGCCAAGCTGGAGAAAGGATCGTACTTGCCGCGGACAATCCGGGTGCTGCTCAGGCAGAACCTGCACCAGCTTTCCGAGGAGTCGCTTTTTCACCGGCAGATCCGCCTGAACAGCAAGCATTACTATACCCTCGAAGATAAACGCAGCGGCGCTCTCTTCGCCTTTGAACCGGGCCAGAGCGTGCTGGTTGAACCTTCCGGGGAATTGATTAAAGTTACCCCGGAGGGGCTGGACAGCATTGAATTTGAGCATCGCATCTTTATTTACGCCCAGCATAACGGTACCATGATCATCGAAAACCTGGCTAGAGACGGCTGGCCCGGCGGGAACCCGGCATATCGCGGTGTTCTGGAAATTGCCAATCATGATGGAAGACTGGTTGTAATAAATGAGCCGTCTCTGGAAGAATACCTCTACACCGTTGTGCCCGGTGAAATGCCTGCCGCTTTCGGGCCGGAAGCGCTCAAAGCCCAGGCGGTGGCCGCCCGTTCGTATGCCTATTGCTCCATTTTCAGCGGCGGTTACAGCCGCTACGGGGCGCACGTGGACGACAGCGTCATGTCTCAGGTTTACAACAATTATCCGGAAGTGCCTGTTGCTACGGAAGCAGTCGAGGATACCGCGGGCATGGTTCTTTTCTACGGGGATCAGGCGGCCGATGCCCGCTTTTTCTCCAGCTCCTGCGGCTGCACCGCCAACTACCACGAGGTCTGGCATGACCCGGCGACCGGTTCTTTTCCCGCCGCGCCGCTGCCTTACCTGAAAGCGCTTTCCCAGGTTCCCGGTGAAGCTTTTAATTTGCAGGATGAAGATGAGATGAAGCTCTTTCTGCAGCGCTCTGATTTGCCGGCCTACGACGCCGCCTCTCCGTATTTTCGCTGGGAGGTGGAGATGAGCGGGGAGCAGTTAACTGCAGCCATTAACCAAAATTTGGCGCAGCGCTACCGGGAGCAGCCGGAATATATCCTCACCCGGGAAGGCGATCAATTCCTTTCCCTCGATATCCCGCGCAATCCCTTAGGAAGGCTTTTAGATATCCGGGTGCTGCAGCGGGGCGGGGGAGGTAATATTATGATCCTGGAAATAGAGGGAACCAACGGCATTTACCGGATTATGAAAGAATATAATATTCGTGCCGTGCTGCGCCCGGCAAATTACCTTCCTGAAGCTTCACCGGTAGTACTTCGCTGCCATGACGGCACCCGGGTGTCCGACGGCTTGATTCTCCCCAGCGCTTTTGCAACTTTCAACCTGGAGCGGGATGAGTCGGGCGAGATAACGCGAGTGCTTATAAGGGGCGGGGGCAGCGGCCACGGGGTAGGGATGAGCCAGTACGGGGCCAGGGGAATGGCTGAACAGGGCCGCGATTTCAAGGAGATCTTGCAGCACTATTACCCCGGCACCGAAATGCGCCGGATCTACACACCCTAGAGAGCCGGCTTACTGGGATGGGGGCGCATAATTCCGGCCTTAAAATGTTATGTTCACTTATTGTGGACTTTGTGAATAACCGTCTTGGATTTATATTTAAACTGCTTTCAGGCTGTGTATAACCCTGTGGATATTGTGAATTACTAATTGTGGAATTTCCGGAGGCTCGCGGCCTGCAAGGGGGCGGCCGCTTTTGGCAGGATTATCTTGTCGACATAAGTTCTTAACGAAATCTGTTTTTGTAAATTTTGAAGGTGATTTACTTTGAAGCGGATAAAACTATACAGCGGGGAGGTGCATAGGTGAGCCGGAGATGCATTGTCCCATTACTGTTGCTGATCTCGGCGCTTCTGACTTTATTGACAGGCTGTGGCCCCTGATAAGGGGGGCGGGAGTTGTCAACTCCCTTTATTTTTTCTCCCCCGGCTCTTGTTGGATCCGGAGGAGATCTTTTAGGGAGAGGGGCGATTTTATTTAAAGTAGAGATTGTGCCACAGTAAAAAGATGGCCGCGGTCCAGAGCTTCCGGGCATAGTCAGCCTCGCCCCGGCAGTGCTGCTCCAGCATCTGCTCCAGCGCGGCGGGATTAAAGAAGGTTCGCGCCGCTTCGCTATGCCAGAGTTCGCACAGCTGATCCCGGTAGTGCTCCCGGATCCAGGAGGCCAGGGGCACTGGAAAGCCGAGCTTGGGACGGCGGTAAATTTCTTCGGGCAGGTAGCGTGACGCCGACATCCTGAGCACATACTTGGTCATGCCGCGGGCAATTCTGTAGCGGGGCGGGATCGTGGCGGCGAATTCCACCAGGACATGATCGAGGTAGGGAAGGCCCAGCTCGAGAGAATGGGCGCTCACCATCCGATCCGCCTTGGCCAGGATGTCGCCCGGCAGCCAGGTGTAAAAGTCGAGATGCTGCATTCTTGTCGTTGGGTCGGTTCCGGCGCTTTTCCGGTAATAGGGAGCGGTGATATCCCAGGGAGGCGTCCAGCCGGCCGGAAAAAGCTCCGGGTTTAAAAGCGCCTTCTTTTCGGCCTCGGAGAAGATAAGAGCATTGCCGTAATAGCGCTTCTCCAGGGGAGTGGTTGCTCGCCGGATATAGTTTTTACCCTTCATCCCCTCCGGCAGTTTCCCTTCCATCCGGCGAAGGAGAGTCTTAACGGGGCGGGGCAGCCGCTGCAGGGGGGCTACCGCCGCCGGCTCACGGTAGATCTCGTAGCCGCCGAATACTTCATCTGCTCCCTCCCCGGAGAGGACAGCCTTCACCTCGGGGGCAGCCAGGCCGGCGGCAAAAAAGAGGGCGATGGCGGCGGGGTCGGCGACCGGCTCATCCTGGTGCCAGATGGCGTGCGGCAGTTCAGCCCAGAACTCGGCGGCGCCGATAAGCGCCTCGCGGTGCCGCGTTCCCAGGAAGCGGGCGGTTTCGCGGGCCGGGGTCAGCTCGTCGTATTTGCCTCCGGCACAGTCTACCGAGTAGCTGTTAACCTCTCCCAGCCTGCTGAGCAGGGCCGCGATATTGCTTGAATCGATGCCGCTGCTTAAAAAAGCTCCCGGCATGGCCCCATCGCCGCAGTGCAGCCGCACCGATTCCCGGATCAGGTAAGCCGCCTTTTCAACAAAGTAGCCAAGCGGCTTGACTTCGGGGCGGAAGCGCAGGGCCCAGTATTTGTGAAGTTTGCTCTCCCGCCCATCCCAGGCGAGATGATGCGCCGGGCGAAGGCGGTAAATTCCGCGGAAAGCGCTTTCCGGATCGGGGAAATACTGAAAGGTTAGGTAATGGGGGAGCGCGGCCAGGTTGACCCCCGTGGAGAGGTGGGGATATTTCAGCAGGGCTTTAGCTTCCGAGGCGAAAACCAGGGCTCCGTCGGAAGCGGCGGCGTAATAAAGCGGCTTAATTCCAAAGCGGTCCCGCACCAGGTAGAGGATCCTGGCCTCACCATCCCAGAGGGCGAAGGCGAAGGCGCCGCGCAGCCTGGAGGCGCATTCCGGCCCCATCTCTTCAAAGAGGTGGACAATTACCTCCAGCTCTTCCCGGGATCTGAAGCGGTGCCCCCGCGACTGGAGTTCTCTCCGCAGCTGCCGGTGATTGTAAATCCTCCCGTCGCATACCAGGCGGTAGCGCCCCGTTTCATTGGCCAGAGGTTCCCTGGCGGAGCTCTTCCGGCTGTCATCGTCTGATGGCAGGCCGCAGAGAGAGGCACGATCGTCATGGAAAAAGATCTTCCGGCCAGATCCGCGGTGCTCTATTGTTTCCGCCATTGCCTTAAGCGCCGTCTCCCTTTCGGGCAAAATCCTGCCCCCTCCGGCTGCAAAACCGCAGATTCCGCCCACCGCAATCACTCCTTGTGGCTGCAATATCCCGCGAACATTACAGCTTATGCGTTTGCCGGGCGGGTGTTACAGAATCTGCAGGGCATCGTCAAAGCGGGTAATCTGCTCCAGGCCGTGGGGGCGGACCACAAAAGTATCCTCGATTCCTACGGCTCCCTCCCCGGGAAATACGAACTTCGGCTCCAGGGCAAAAACCATTCCTTCGGTGAGATTAAAATCATAGTTGCGGGCGATTACCGGCAGCTCGTCCAGCTCCAGGCCGACGCCGTGACCGATAAAGGATACCTTTTCTTCTGCTCCCATGAAATGCTCAGCCAGCCCCGCTGCGGAAGCAATCTCGTGCGCGCGCCGGTAGAGCGCGGCTCCGTTGGCGCCCTCCCTGCCCATTGCAGCGAGGGCTTCTTTAATCTGCAGCGCTGTCTCGTAAGCGCGCCGCAGATTCTCCGCCGGCCTCCCCGGGCAGAAAATGCGGGTTTGGTCGACCATGTAGCCGTTAAGCACGGTGACATAGTCAATTAAGACGGGCTCGCCGTGCTTTATCTGATGGCAGCCGGCCCCCTGGGGGTAGGAAGGATTCAATCCCCGGCCCCCGGTCGGCCCGTTAAAAAAGCTGGGCACGGCCGCGCTTTCGCCGGCCATGGTGTGGCTGAAGAAAAGCTCCTGGTTAAACCCGCGCATGCGGATGGCTCCCTGGTGGCCGCGGGCGCGGGCAAATGCCTCCAGCTCTGCGGCCAGCTCGATCTCGGTCATGCCTGCCCGGCAGATTTCCCGGGCAAAATTGAAGACGGCTTCACCAAGCGCTGCGGCCCTTTGAAGCCGTTCCAGTTCATAGGGAGATTTCACCGCCCTGACGCTGCGGATGAGAGGCGATATATCGACAGCGTTTAAGGGGGCGATTATCTTCTCGTAGCGCCGGAAGATATTTACCGGCAGCACATCCAGCTCCAGCCCGATGGACGCCGCCGGCGCGCTCATAGATTTAACCGTTTCTTCAAGCTGGTCCCAGCCGGCAAATTCGTGGATCTGCGGCAGGCTGCTTTCAGAGCGGGCCCGCTGCAGGTTTCGCCGGATCAGCAGCCGGGGCTCGCCCTCCGCCGGAACAAAGAGATGACCCTCCTGCGCCGTGCCGCTGAAATAGTAAAGATCAGTCCGCTGCACGATGAGGGCCCCGCCAATCCCCTGCTCCTGCATCACTTCCTGCAGCTTCTCCCGGCGCCTTTCCAGCTCCTCCAGGGGTGTTTTCAATTGCTTCATTCCCATCCTCCTCCCAAAATGGGACAAGAGGGACGTACCTTCTTGTCCCATTTAATACTCCTTTCTGCTCATTGTGGGACAACAGGGACGTACCTTGTTGTCCCATTAATGTCGTTTCTGTTTATTTAAATCTTGAAACTGTACTTTTACTCAAATCCAGCAGCTTTCCGATTCGCCTTAGAGGCAAGTCGGTTTTTTCAATTAACATGCCTATTAGTTCGTTTCTAATGCCCATGTTGGACCTGAGTTTTAATTTTTCAATGTTCATGTTTTTCTCCTGCAAGTATTTGTCAATTAATGATTTAGCTTTTTTCTCTTTGGCAATCATTTCTTCCTTTTCTCCCAGGTGATCAACAAAATCTTGTTCATCAATTTGCTTTGTAAATTGAACAAACCGGGGGACTGCCTTAGTTAAAGAAGACGCGAACATGTTCAAAGCGAACTGGTAATCAATCAGGTCATCATTGCTATCCAATTGAAGATATGACCTGTAGCTGCTCCAATTATATTGCGATGCTTCGCTTACCAAGCCGGCCGAAACAGGATTATTGTGAACATATCTCACGGCAGCAAGAAAATAAGCTTCGTCTTCTATGGCTTCACTTCTAAATCTGCTTTGAAACAAATGGCCGATGCGGTTATATTTTTTATTGAAATATATTGCATAGGTGGTATTTATAGATGACATAATTGAAGAAATTCCAGCTTCCTTTTCATTGACGATCAGGTGGTAGTGGTTGTTCATTAAACAATAGGCATAAATTGTAAATAACTTAAATTTCCGTTTCTTTCTTAGGATGTTGATGAATTGATTATAATCATCGGTACTAATAAAAATAGGTTTTTTATCAATTCCGCGGCTTACCACATGATATATTCTGCTTGAGCTCAATATCCTATTTTTCCTCGGCATGGTTACCTGCCCTCCTTTTAGGCCTTTGTACTGATTGTATAGCAATAGCAAATATTTGCAATGGTTTGGCATTTACCTGGATTATGAGGCAAAAATAGAGGTTGAAAGTGGGACAAACAGGTACGTCCCCAATGTCCCAGATTAGAGTGCTACACTAAAGGTATGAAGGGGATGAAAGGTGGGACGATCAGGTACGTCCCTGGTGTCCCATAAAGGAAAAGGGGCACCGCAAGGAGGTGCCCCTATTTGTAATTATGCGGTGAATGTCTATACCATCTCGAAGAGGCCGGCGGCGCCCATGCCGCCCCCGATGCACATGGAGACGACACCGAAGCGGCCGCCGCGCCGCTTCAGCTCATGCAGCAGGGTGGCGGTGAGCTTCGCCCCGGTGCAGCCCAGGGGGTGTCCCAGGGCGATGGCCCCGCCGTTTACATTGACCTTCTCCAGGTCGAGACCGAGCTCGCGAATGCAGTAGAGCGCCTGTGAGGCAAAGGCCTCGTTCAGCTCGAAAAGATCAATATCCTCGATCTTCTTCCCCGTCAGCTTCATCAGCCTCGGTATAGCCACGGCGGGCCCTACCCCCATGATATCCGGCGGGCAGCCGGCCACGGCAAAGCCGCGGAACACGGCCATGGGCTTAAGGCCCAGGGCGCTGGCTTTTTCCGCCGACATGACCACCGCCGCCGCGGCGCCATCGCTGGTCTGCGAAGAATTTCCGGCGGTGACGCTGCCGTCCTTCTTGAAAGCCGGGCGCAGCTTGGCCAGAACTTCCAGCGAGGTATCGTAGCGGACCCCTTCATCGGTGTCGAAGACAAATTCCTTTTCCACGATTTTGTTGTCGGGACCGGGATAGCGGTCGATTACCTTGACGGGAACAATTTCTTCCTTAAATCTGCCTTCCTTGATTGCCGCCGCCGCGTTCTGATGGCTGCGCAGGGCCAGCTTGTCCTGGTCCTCGCGGCTAATATTGAAGCGTTCGGCCACGTTTTCTGCAGTGATCCCCATGGGGGTGTAGGCCTCGATTAAGCTTTCTACCAGAACGGGGCTCGGGGAGACCTTGTTGCCCCCCATCGGGACCATGCTCATGCTCTCCACCCCGCCGGCAACAATCACATCGGCAAAGCCGCACATGATCCGCTCGGCGGCGAGGGCGATTGCCTGCAGCCCGGAGGAGCAGAAGCGGTTCACCGTCTGTCCCGGCACGGTATCGGGAAGCCCGGCCTGCAATGCGGCCAGGCGGCCGACATTCATCCCCTGCTCGGCTTCTGGAAAAGAGCATCCGAGGATGACATCTTCAATCTCGGCCGGATCCAGGCCCTTGGCCCGGGCGACGGCTTCCTTGATCACTTCGGAGGCCAGGTAATCGGGCCGGATAAAACGCAAAGTGCCCCGCGGCGCCCTGCCGACGGCAGTGCGGACGCTGGAGACAATAACAGCTTCTTTCATTTCATTACCTCCTTAGTTCCTTACTGGCCTGCCCGTGGTGAGCAGAGACATGATCCGTTCCTGGGTTTTCTCTTCGCCCATGAGGCGCAGGAAAGCTTCGCGTTCAATATCGAGGAGATACTGTTCGCTGACCATTGTTTTAGGCCTGATGTTTCCGCCGCAGAGGACATAGGCGATTTCAAGGGCGATCTTCATGTCATGATCGCTGATGTAGTTACCCCAGCGCATGTTCTGGACCCCTGCTTTAAAGGCGGCAATACCGTAATCGCCGAGAGCAGGGATCTCTTTCGGCTTAGGCGGTTCGTATCCTTCCTTGAGCATCGCCAGCACCGTCTGCTTGGCATCGTGGATCAGGTGGTCCTGGTTGACGGAGACCTTGTCAGTGCGGCGCATGAACCCGAGCTCCTGGGCATGGCGGGCGCTGGTGGCAACCGTGGCCATGGCGATGGCTTCGAATGCTTTCTGCACATAGGGCAGCAGGTCCACATTCAGCCCCTCGGGAATCCCCTCCAGGTAGCGGTAAAGCAGCTCTTTGTTGCCGCCGCCTCCGGGCAGCAGCCCCACGCCCATTTCTACCTGGCCCATGTAGGTTTCAGCAGCGGCATGGATCCGGTCGCAGTGCAGGATGATCTCCATCCCGCCGCCCAGGGTCATCTGGAAGGGGGCGCCAACTACGGGGATGCGCGAGTATTTTATCGCCAGCATGGCATCCTGGAAATCCTTCACCGACTTATCGATCATATCCCAGTCGCCGCCCTGGGCCGCCATCAGGAGCAGGGCCACGTTGGCGCCGACGCAGAAATTTTTGGCCTGGTTGCAAATGACCATTCCGGCAAAGTTTTTCTCGGCTTCTTCTACGGCTTCAAAAATAAACTGGGTGAAAAGCGGCGAAATGGCCTGCTGCGGGCTGTGCATCTCCAGGCAGACCACTCCGTCGCCAAGATCGATGAGGCTGCCGTCATCGTTGCCCTTGACCAGCTTGTTCCGTTTCTTCAGCGCCGGCAGGCTGATTAGCTCGGGGCTGACCGGAACGGGCTTGTAGCTCTTCGAAGCGATATCATAGTATGAGAGGGCCCCGGAATCATCTTCCTTGTAGAAGCTCTCAAAGCCGTTGTTGAGCATCTCTTCGACAAAGGCGGGGATTTTCTCGCCTTCATTTTTCATCCGCTCCACGCTTTCGCGCAGGCCGATGGCGTCCCAGCTGGCAAAGGGACCCAGCTCCCAGTTGAAGCCCCAGCTCATGGCCCGGTCGACGTTGACGACATCGTCGGCGATCTCGGGAATGCGGTTTGCAGCGTAGATTAACAGTTTTTTCGTTAAATTCCAGGCGAATTTACCGACCTCATCATCGGAGTTGACCAGTAACTTGAAGCCGTCCTTGAGTCCGGCATCCTTGACCTTCTTGAGAATATCAAACCTGGCTTTTTCCCGGGGACGATACTCCAGCGTGTCGTAATCAATGGCGAAAATTTCGGAGCCTGCCTCTCCCCGGACCTTTTTATAGAAGCCCTGTCTGGTCTTGTCTCCAAGCAGCTTCTTCTCGACCATCTTGTCCAGAAAATCAGGAAGCTGCATCTCCTCTATCTCCACGGGATCGGTGGATTTTTCGATGCAGGTCCTGGCCACATGGCAGAAGGTGTCGAGGCCGACCATATCCAAAGTCCGGAACGAGGCGCTCTTGGGATGGCCCATCGGCGGCCCGGTAATGGCGTCGACCTGCTCGATGGTCATCTTCTCCTGCTGCATCAGCTTGATTGTCTGCACCATGGCATAAGTTCCGATACGGTTGGCGATAAAGTTGGGCGTATCTTTGGCGAAGACGACGCCCTTGCCGAGAACCTTTTCGCAGAAGCGGTGCATATAGCTCATTACTTCGGGCAGTGTCTCGCGGCAGGGTATTAATTCAAGAAGTTTCATGTACCGGGGCGGGTTAAAGAAATGAGTGCCCAGGAAATACTTGCGGAACTCGGCCGAACACTCCGAAACCATCTCGTTGATGGAGAGGCCGGAGGTGTTGGAGCTGACGATCGTGCCCGGGCTCCAGTTGGCCTCTACGTTTTTAAAGACCTTTTTCTTAATCTCCATATTTTCTACGATGACTTCGATGATCCAGTCGCATTCCTTAAGCTTGGCCATATCGTCTTCAAAGTTGCCGGGAGTGATCAGTTCTACATTTGATTTGCGGTAGAGCGGGTTCAGCTTCTGCTTGAGCAGGCCATCCTTTCCCAGGTTGGCAAGGCGGTTACGCACTACCGGGCTCTGCAGGGTTAAGCCCTTTTTCTCTTCGTCCGGAGTAAGCTCGCGGGGAACGATGTCCAACAGGAGAACCGGGAGACCCACGTTGGCCAGGTGGGCGGCGATGGTGGCGCCCATAACTCCGGCACCAAGCACAGCGGCTCTTCTAATCTCTTTTACGGCCATCAAAATACCTCCTTTTTACTCTTACTCTTTCTCTCCTCACCAGGTTGGGGAAATTACTGCAACCCTCTTACCAGCAGGTCGTAGACGGGGCCGGCCAGGCTGCCGAGGTCATATGCCTTTTTGGACATGGCCCAGCAGGTGACCACTTCATCGATGGCGCCGAAAATTACCTTCCTGGCGGTGCGGATGTTCAGGTTGTGACGGTAAAGCCCCTCTTTCTGACCTTCCGCAATCACCTCCTCGATGACCTTGAAATAGTTAAGAAGCGGCTGTGAAATACCTTCGTTGATGGTTTGATCAATCTGGCGCAGTTCAATCTGGGTTACCTTGGCCTGCTCGGGACGGTTCCCCAGGGTGTTCAGGTGGTAGCTGACCACGGCAGCCAGCTTCTCGTTGCAATTCCGGCATTCTGCCAGCTGCTGCCGCAGTCCTTCAACGAATTGGGTCATCATCTCCTGGAACAGCGAGATGAGGATGTCCTCTTTTTTTTCAAAATAGATATAGACGGTGCCGTCGGCTACTCCCGCTTCCCGGGCAATATCGGATACACGGGTCCGGTGATAACCGTAACGGGCAAAAGTTTTAACCGCTGCTTCAAGGATGGCAAAATATTTTTCTCCCGTCCTTTTGGCCACAGCGACCTCCACTGAATTCAAGCCTGAATGAATGAATACTCATTCGCCTTTTTATTGTATATTTTCTAAGAATAAAAATCAAGCACTTTTTATGAATATTATTAAGGTTTAAAGAAATTATTAAGTGGTAGTGGAATGGGAAGGGGCGCCGGCTTGAAGTTGAATTGGCTTGTCACTTCTATTTTAACTGTGGTAGAATAATAAAGCTTTCATGCCGGTCATAGGAGCGGCCATTATTTTTGAGTTTTACCGGTATAGCTTACTTTGTTTACGCGGTGCATATGATATCATTGTATAGGGGGAGCATAAATGCTGACCAGGTGGGAAAAAATAGAGCACAATAAAATCAAGCTTGAAATAGAGGTGGCTGCCCCGGAGGTTGACAAAGCGCTGGAGAGGGCTTACCGGAACGTGGTTAAAAAGATCAACCTCCCGGGGTTCCGCAAGGGCAAGGTGCCCCGCCACATCTTGGAAGCGCGCTTTGGGCCGGAGATTTTCCACGAGGATGCCCTGGAGATGTTAATTCCTCCTGCATATGACGAAGCCATTGCCGAAGTGGATGTAGAACCGATTGACCAACCCCGGTTTGATTTTAAGGCCATAGAAAAGGGCAAGCCTTTTCTATTTGAAGCCGTCGTGGAAGTGCTTCCGCAGGTTGAGCTGGGCGAGTATAAGGGAGTGGAAGTGGATCAGGAAAAATCGGAAGTGACCGAGGCCGATCTGGAGCGTTACCTTGAATCCCTGCGAGAGCAGCATGCCCGCCTCGTTCCCCTGGAAGATGAGGAGGAGGGTATTCAAGAGGGCGACCTGGCGGTCATTGATTTTCAGGGATTTATTGACGGAGAGCCCTTTCCCGACGGGGAAGCGGAGAACTATTCACTTGAGCTGGGCTCAAAGACCTTTATTCCCGGTTTTGAAGAGCAGCTTGTGGGGATGAAGATCAATGAAGAAAAAGAGATTGAAGTGACTTTTCCGGAAGACTACCGCAATGAAGAGCTGGCCGGGAAGAAAGCCCTCTTTAAGGTGAAATTGAAGCAGATTAAACGGAAGCAGCTTCCCGACCTGAACGACGATTTTGTCAAGGAGATCAGCGAGTTTGAAACCATGTCTGATTTTAAAGCCGATCTCCGGACGCGACTGGAAAAGGCATATGCGGAGAGGGCTAAAACTAAACTAGAAGAGGCGCTTATCGACAAGGTATCTGCATCTTCGCAGGTTGAGCTGCCGCAGGTTCTGGTAAATCGCCAAATCGACCTGATGCTAGGAGAGATGGATCAATATCTGCGCTACCAGGGCCTGACCCTGGAGAAATTTGCCGAGCTGTCCGGCAAGTCCATCGAGGAGATCCGTGAAGAAAAAAGGAGTGAGGCGGAGAAGAGAACGAAAGCCAACCTCGTGCTGGATGCGGTGGCCAAAAAAGAAGGAATTACCGTCGATGAAAGCGAAATAGATGCCAGGATTGCCGAGATGGCCGCAAATTATAATGACCAGCCCGATCGGATTAAAGAGATACTTGAGAAGCAGGGGCGGATCCCGCTGATGAAAGAGGAGATCCGCATCCGGAAAGCAATTGACCTGCTGGTTCAGGAAGGCAGGATCACCGAAATTGAAAAGGCAGAATAAAAAGGGGGCCTTTTTTAAATGAGTATACTTGTTCCCATGGTGGTGGAGCAGAGCAGCCGCGGCGAAAGAGCCTATGATATCTATTCGCGTCTGCTTAAGGACAGGATCATCTTTGTGGGCAGCCCTATTGACGATCATGTGGCCAATCTGATTGTTGCCCAGATGCTTTTTCTGGAATCTGAAGATCCGGATAAGGATATTAATCTCTATATCAACTCGCCCGGTGGAGCGGTTTATGCCGGCATGGCCATATACGATACGATGCAGTATATCAAGCCGGCTGTCTCTACCATCTGTGTAGGCCTGGCGGCGAGTTTCGGCGCCGTGCTGCTGGCAGCCGGGACCAAAGGGAAGAGGTTTGCCCTGCCGCATTCAAGGATCATGCTGCACCAGCCTATGGGTGGGGCTCAGGGCCAGGCGGTTGATATAGAAATTCATGCCAAGGAAATTTTAAAGGTGCGCGAGACGCTAAATGAAATCCTGGCCAGCCATACGGGACAGCCGGTGGAGCGCATCGCCCGCGATACGGATCGCGATTTCTTTATCTCTGCTGAAGAGGCCAAAGAATACGGACTGGTTGATGAAATCCTGGTTCACCGACCTTAAACTGGAGTGGGGTGAAACCATTTGTTCAAGTTTACCGATGAAAAAGGACAGCTGAAGTGTTCATTCTGCGGGAAAACCCAGGAGCAGGTCCGGAAGCTCGTGGCCGGCCCCGGTGTCTATATCTGCGACGAATGCATTGAGCTTTGCAACGAGATCATTGAAGAGGAGATCGGTGAAGAGGGCGATCTTAATTTAGAAGATCTGCCGAAACCGCAGGAGATCAAGCTGGCCCTGGATCAATATGTAATTGACCAGGAAGATGCCAAGAGGATTCTTTCAGTGGCCGTTTACAACCACTACAAGCGGATCAACGCCGCCCAGAAGATTGAAGACGTGGAGCTGCAGAAGAGCAATATCGTGCTTATCGGCCCTACGGGCACAGGAAAGACACTTTTGGCGCAGACCCTGGCCCGGATTCTAAACGTTCCTTTTGCCATTGCCGACGCCACCTCGCTCACTGAAGCCGGTTATGTGGGCGAGGATGTGGAAAATATTCTCCTCAAGCTGATCCAGGCTGCCGATTACGATATTGAGAAGGCAGAAAAGGGGATTGTCTATATTGATGAGATCGACAAGATTGCCCGCAAGACCGACAACCCCTCCATTACCCGCGATGTTTCCGGCGAGGGGGTCCAGCAGGCGCTGCTGAAAATCCTCGAGGGGACCGTGGCCAGCGTGCCCCCGCAGGGCGGGCGCAAGCATCCGCACCAGGAATTTATGCAGATTGATACCACCGACATCCTCTTCATTTGCGGCGGGGCTTTCGACGGGCTGGAGAAGATCATTCAGAACCGTATCGGAAGTAAGGGGATCGGCTTCGGCGCAGATTTGCAGAGCATTGATCATAATAACATCGGCGCGGTATTGCGGCAGATCCTGCCCCAGGACCTGCTTAAATACGGGCTCATCCCTGAATTTGTCGGCCGCATACCGGTCATTGCCACCCTCGATTCCCTGGATAAGAATGCGCTCATCCGTATTCTGACCGAACCTCGCAACGCCCTGGTAAAACAGTACCAGAAGATGTTTGAGCTCGATGATGTTCTGCTGGAATTCAAAGAGGGTTCGCTGCAGGCGGTTGCCGAAGAGGCGATCAAGCGCAATACCGGGGCCAGGGGGCTGCGGGCGATCATGGAAGAAATTCTGCTGGATGTGATGTTCGAGCTGCCCTCGCGCGATGATGTCAGCCAATGCGTGATCACCCGAGAAGTTGTGCTGAAGAGAGAAAAACCTATCCTGGTGACCCAGGATAAGCGGAAGAAAAAAGAGGTTACCGCTTAAATAAATAGAGTTCAGGTCAATTCGTCAATTTGGGGCTGCTTCAAAAAGGCAGCCCTTTTTACCTACTTTAGCTAGTTCAGCTACTTCGATGCCATCCCGGAATCCCTTTCACTCCTTACGCCATTCTTTATGTTATCCTGAGCGCAGCGAAGGATCTTCAAACTGCGTTGGCGCAGCAACGAGGTGAACTTATGATTCGACATTAATAACCAGGCTGGGTTGCGTGTGAGAAACCTGCCTGCGAAAAGTGGGACAAAAAGGTACGTCCCTAGTGTCCCACTAGTGTTTCCACCTCCCAGCTTTCATATTTTACTTCTCAATATTTGGATAGATCTTTTGCCGAAGGGGGATAATATCGGCTGAAAAGAGGGTGATCTTTTTGGGCAATTTTGCAGGGATCATCGGGCTGGTGCAAATATTTTTTGCCATTGTCATCGGGCTCTACTTTTTTAACCTGCTTCGCAATCAGCAGACAACCCGCGTAGCCGTGGACAAAGAGTCTCGCAAAGAGATGGATCAACTGGAACGGCTGCGACGCATCTCCCTGACTGAACCGCTCTCTGAGAAAACGCGCCCCAAAAGCTTTGAAGAGATCATCGGCCAGGAAGACGGGTTGAAAGCTCTGCGCGCCGCCCTCTGCGGGCCCAATCCGCAGCACGTTATTCTCTACGGCCCTCCGGGCATCGGAAAAACTGCCGCGGCGCGGCTCGTGCTTGATGAAGCCAAGAAGAATCCGCTCAGTCCCTTTGGCCAGGAGGCAAAGTTTACCGAGCTTGATGCCACCACGGCCCGTTTCGACGAGCGCGGCATCGCCGATCCCCTCATCGGCACGGTCCACGACCCCATTTACCAGGGCGCCGGCCCGCTAGGCATGGCCGGCATCCCCCAGCCGAAACCGGGCGCCGTGACCAAGGCGCATGGCGGGGTTCTCTTTATTGACGAGATCGGCGAGCTGCATCCCATCCAGATCAACAAGCTGCTCAAGGTGCTTGAAGACCGGAAGGTATTTTTGGAAAGCTCTTATTACAATTCAGAAGACAGCAATATCCCGCGGCATATCCATGAAATCTTTCAGCACGGTCTTCCGGCTGATTTTCGTCTTATCGGGGCCACCACCCGGATGCCCCATGAGCTGCCTCCGGCAATCCGGTCCCGCTGCTTGGAGATATTTTTTCGCGGCCTCTCTCCGCAGGAGATTCGCATTATCGCAGAAAACGCGGCCCGGCGCATCTCCTTTACTATCGCCGGAGAGGCCCTGGATGTGGTGACTCGTTTTGCCACCAACGGCCGTGAGGCTGTTAACATAATCCAGATGGCGGCTGGAATTGCCATGGGCGAGAAGCGCACCGTTCTGGAGGCGGAAGATATCGAATGGGTGGTCAACAGCACCCAGCTTCCCCCGCGTCCGGAAAGGAAGCCGCCCCCGGATTCCCAGGTAGGCTATGCCAACGGCCTGGCCGTTTATGGCCCCAACATGGGGACCCTGATAGAAGTGGAAGCGACGGCGATGCCGGTAAAGCAGGGCCAGGGCAAGGTCACCATCACCGGCATTGTGGAAGAAGAGGAGATGGGCGGCGGCGGCCATACCGTCCGCCGCAAGGGAACAGCCAAGGGAGCCGCCGAGATCGTGATTACAGTGTTAAGCCGCTACATGGGACTGAACCTGCGCGACTACGACATTCACCTGAACTTTCCCGGCGGCACGCCTGTAGACGGACCCTCGGCCGGGGTGAGCATGGCTACGGCAATATACTCGTCTCTAACCGGTCAACATGTGGACCCGCTTACGGCGATGACGGGGGAGATATCGGTGCGCGGCCTGGTTCGTCCGGTGGGCGGCATCCCGGCCAAGATCGAAGCGGCCGTTGATGCGGGGATTAAAAAAATATTAATTCCCCAATTTAATTGGCAGGACAGCTTCAGGCGTCACATCCCCGTAAAAATTATCCCGGTAAGCCGCATTGAAGATGTTTTTCGCGAAGCACTGCTAAAAAAGGAGCCCGTGGCCGTACTGCCTTCTCGTTAATGTGTTGAAGCCGCTGTCAACAGATCCCAATCTCCTGATAAAAAAGGAAAAGCAGAATCGGGAAGCGAATATGGTGGTACAAAGGCTTCTCGTTTTCTTTTGATCTTACAGGAGGTGACAGAACGATGCGTAAAGGAAAGGAACTTTTACCGCTGCTGCCGCTGCGTGGAGTCCTGATTTTTCCAAACATGGTCCTGCACCTCGACGTCGGGCGAGAGCGCTCGGTTAAAGCTCTTGACGAGGCCATGGTCGGAGATAACCGGATCTTGCTGGTAGCCCAGAAAGATGCCAAGGTGGATGAACCGGCGGAAACGGACCTCTATGCTGTTGGAACCGTTGCCTTAATCAAGCAGATGATCAAGCTGCCCGGGGGGATGATCCGCGTTCTGGTGGAAGGATTGTCCCGTGCCGCGATTATCCGCTACCTGCATATAGAGCCCTTTTTTAAGGTAGAGGCGGAACTGATTGAGGAAGAAGCCGGCAAAACCGCGGAGGTTGAAGCGCTCCGCCGCAGCCTGCTTTACCAGTTTGAACATTTTATCAAGGCCAGCCGGAAAATACCCCCGGAAACGCTGGCTACCGTCTCCGGCATAGAAGATCCCGGACGACTTGCCGATGTCATTACTTCACACCTCAACCTGAAGATCCGGCAGAAGCAGGAGCTCCTCGAGGCGGTTTCGGCTAAGGAGAGGCTGGAGAAGCTAAGCGAACTGCTCAACCGCGAAATGGAGATCGTGGAGCTTGAGCGCCGCATAAACTTGCGCGTGCGCAAGCAGATGGAGAAGACCCAGAAAGAATACTACCTGCGCGAGCAGATGAAGGCAATCCAGAAGGAGCTGGGTGAAAAAGACGAGCGCACTGCCGAAGCCGATGAGTACCGGGAAAAGATCGAGAAGGCGGAGCTGCCGCCCGAAGTTGAAGAGAAGGCGCTGGAAGAGGTGGATCGCCTGGAGAAGATGCCTCCGGCCGCCGCCGAGGGTATCGTCATCCGCACCTACCTGGACTGGCTGCTTGAACTGCCCTGGTCGAAAGTGACCGAGGACCGCCTGGACCTGGATCGCGCCGCGGAGATCCTCGACGAAGACCACTACGGCCTGGACAAGGTCAAGGAGCGGATCATTGAATACCTGGCCGTGCGCCGGCTGGCCGAGAAATTGAAAGGCCCTATCCTCTGCCTTATCGGCCCGCCGGGCGTGGGGAAAACATCGCTGGCCAGGTCCATTGCCCGGGCCCTGGAGCGCAATTTCGTGCGCATCTCACTGGGCGGGGTGCGCGATGAGGCCGAGATCCGCGGCCACCGGCGCACCTATGTAGGGGCGCTGCCGGGGAGGATCATCCAGGGCATGCGCCAGGCAAAGTCGAAGAATCCGGTTTTCTTAATGGACGAAGTTGACAAGATGTCCACCGATTTCAGGGGCGACCCTTCGTCGGCGCTGCTGGAGGTGCTCGATCCCGAGCAGAACCATGCCTTCAGCGATCATTATATCGAACTGCCTTTTGACCTTTCGCAAGTTATGTTTATCACTACCGCCAATTCGCCGCACAATATTCCGCAGCCGCTTCTCGACCGGATGGAGGCGATCTACCTTCCCGGTTATACCGAAGAAGACAAGGTGGAAATTGCCAGGCGGCATCTTATCCCGAAGCAGATATCGGAACACGGCCTCACTGCAGATAACCTGACGCTGTCCGAGGGGGCGGTGCGCGCCATCATCCGTTCATACACCCGGGAGGCGGGGGTGCGAAACCTTGAGCGCAGCCTGGCGGCAATCTGCCGCAAAGTAGCCCGCGAAGTGGTTAAAGACCGCAATACAAGGGTCAGCCTTTCCCGGAAGGGCCTGCAGAAATACCTGGGGATACCCCGTTTCCGCTACGGCACGGGCGAGAAGGAGAACGAGGTCGGGGTGGCCACGGGGCTGGCCTGGACGGAGGTCGGCGGAGACCTGCTCTCCATAGAGGTAACCCCGTTGAAGGGCAAAGGAAAAGTGATCCTTACCGGAAAACTCGGCGAGGTGATGCAGGAGTCGGCGCAGGCTGCTTTAAGCTATGTTCGCTCCCGGGCGGAGGAGCTCGGCCTGGACGAAGATTTTTACGAGGAGACGGATATCCATATCCATGTGCCTGAAGGGGCCATTCCCAAGGACGGTCCCTCAGCCGGGATTGCCATGGCCACAGCGCTGGTCTCGGCCCTGACCAGGATCCCCGTGCGGCGCGATGTTACCCTTACCGGTGAGATTACCCTCCGGGGGCGCGTTCTTCCTGTGGGCGGGATTAAGGAGAAGATGCTGGCCGCCCACCGCGCCGGAATCAGGTATATGCTGATGCCCGTAGAAAACCGCAAAGATTTAAGCGATATTCCGGCAAACGTGCGGCGCAGGGTTGAAGTGAAGCTGGTTGAGCACATGGATGAAGTCCTGGATTTGGCCTTGCTGGAAAAACCCCGCAAAAAGAAGCGGCTCTTCCAAAGTGCGGCGGAGTCTGAAAAGCCCCTTGCTCCTGTCTGTACGGATGAGCCGGAACTGCAGCGCCGGGATGACCCAGCGCTCAGGCATTAGCGCCGCTGATCCGGGGCAGCGGCCTGAAAGAGCGATGACCATGATTATTAAAAAGGCCGGTTTGGAGACGGTTGCGTACAGGGATCAGGACATGCCCCTTGACGGGCTGCCCGAGATCGCTTTCCTCGGCCGTTCCAACGTGGGCAAGTCATCGCTGATTAATTGCCTGCTGGGGCGGAAGAAACTTGCCTTTACCAGTTCCACGCCCGGGAAAACGAGGGCCCTCTATTTCTACCGGGTCAATGATGCCTTCTACTTTGTCGATCTCCCCGGCTACGGCTACGCCAGGGTGAGCAAGGAAGAGCAGCGGGCCTGGGCCGCCCTGATAGAAGGATACCTTGAGCATCGCGAGCCTCTCTGCGGTGCCGTGCATATCGTCGACTGCCGCCACCGGCCCACTGCAGACGACCGGCTCATGGCCGGATGGCTTCGTTATCACCGCCTTACCACAATCACCGTGGCCTCCAAGTCGGACAAGCTCTCGCGAGGCGCCCTGGCGAGACGGCTGCCGGAGATAAAGAAAGAACTCGAGCTGGGAGCGGCAGAACAGCTGCTGCCCTTTTCAGCCCGCACCGGCGAGGGGAAGGAGCGCCTCTGGGGCGCCCTTAAAGATTTACTAAAACAGGCCGATATGGCGAAGGGTAGGTGATTGTGCCCGTGGCCCCGCGGCCAAAAAAGAAGCTTGCAGAGATAGCTGCCGGTATTGATGTGGGATCCCTTTCCGCTGAAGCGGTGCTGCTGGGAGGCGGCGGTGTGATCGCTTATGCCATTATCTCCACGGGGGTTGACAGCAGGGGGGCCGCCGAAAAGGCTTTATCTACTGCCCTGCAATCTGCCGGCCTGGAGTTTGCCGACCTGGCCGTGATCGTGGCTACCGGATACGGCCGCATTAGCGTGCCCTTTGCCCATAAGCGGATTACCGAGATCAGCTGTCACGGGCGCGGCGCTTTTTACATTAATCCCGCAGCGCGCACGGTGATCGATATCGGGGGCCAGGACAGCAAAGTGATCCGGCTGGATGATGAGGGCAGGGTGCTTGATTTTGCCATGAATGACAAGTGCGCTGCCGGGACGGGGCGCTTTCTCGAGGTGATGGCCGCCGCCCTCGAGGTGAAGCTGGATCAGCTGGCCTCCTTAAGCGCGCAGGCTTCCCGGGGGACTCCCATAAGCAGTACCTGCACGGTATTTGCCGAGTCCGAAGTGGTCTCCCTGCTTGCCGCCGGGGAGCCGCGCGCCGAGATCGCCCGGGGGCTGCACGAGTCTGTCGCCGCCCGCACCTCCAGCCTGGTTTACCGGGTGGGGCTGGTGGAGGAGGTCATCATGACCGGCGGCGTGGCCAAGAACGGCGCCGTGGTTAAGGCGCTGGAAGAGAAGCTGCAGGTGAAAATTGCCGTTCCCCCCGAGCCGCAGATAGCCGGCGCCCTCGGCGCCGCGCTGCTGGCGCAGGACGAACTGGGGCTGACCTAAAAGTTGTATAAGATTTTTTGACTTTTAAAAGCCGCCACTTAGGCGGGCATTGGAATTCACGTCAGGGGCTGTTCCTAACACATGGAGCGGCCCCTTTTTCTTTTTTTTAACTCATTAAAGCGGCCATCTTGGCTATGTTATGTGCTA
>FZPS01000197.1_pt102 | contig 55173 bp, 51 predicted proteins | sample 1817821 | NCBI WGS metagenome assembly FZPS01 (sample SAMEA104158645, study PRJEB21678) | metagenome | place: Germany | collected 2015-04-21 | reverse complement strand
AATAATTAGCTCAGCATGCAAATTATGCAAAATACTCTCGTTACTAAGAGACCGTTATTTGAAATAGTTGTATAAAAAATGGGATGCCATCTACTTTTCTTTTTCCTACAATAAATTGACGCTATCTTGAGAAAAAATGCATTTGACATAGTGGAAAAAACATGTTAGAATACTTCCAAACAATATATAGTGAAATTGATAGAGGTGCAGTTTTCATTAGTAGGATTTTTGAAAAGTAAGGGCTTTGATGATAGAATTTGAAATGGGAAGCTGCCGAAGAATATACTCACCCTTATAGGTATATTCTGGTTATATGGTTAATAGCTATATAACTGTCATCATATATATGTATTGATGGAGAGCTATCAGTTCAAAGCCAAAGATGTTATTGGAATACCTAATATCTTGAAATTTTGAACTGCTGGTTAAAAACCAGCTTTTTTAATTTATTTTTAATGTAAAGCTTAGGAGGTAATTTAAATGAAGCAGATAAGCTTAGCGGTTGTAGGTGCAACTGGAATGGTTGGTCGGACTATTTTAAAAGTATTAGAAGAAAGAAAACTGCCAATAGAAAAAATATATTTCTTTTCTTCAAAACGTTCAGCAGGTACTAAAATAACCTTTAATGGAGAAGAATACACAGTTGAAGAGCTAACAGAAGAATCCTTTGACAGAGGAATTGATATAGCCTTATTTTCAGCAGGTGGAAGTACAAGTGAAAAGTATGCACCTATTGCTGCATCAAAAGGATGTGTGGTAGTTGATAATAGTAGTTTTTGGAGAATGGACTCTGAAGTTCCTTTAGTTGTTCCAGAGGTGAATGCTGGAGAAATTACACGTCACAAAGGTATTATAGCCAATCCTAATTGTTCTACAATACAGGCAGTTGTGGCTCTAAAGCCTTTAGAGGACAAATATAAAATCAAAAGAATAGTATATTCAACATATCAGGCTGTATCAGGAGCTGGAATGGGTGGATATAAGGACTTAGAAGAAGGACTTAAAGGAAAGGAACCAGAAAAGTTTCCACATCCAATAGCAGGCAACTGTATACCACATATTGATGTATTTCTTCCTGAAGGATACACTAAGGAAGAGAAAAAAATGATTGATGAGACAAAGAAAATTTTAGGCAGGGATGATTTAAAAATTACAGCTACAACTGTAAGAGTACCTGTATTTAACTCACATAGTGAATCTATCAATGTTGAGTTTGAAAAGCCCTTTGAGTTAGAGGAGTTAAAAGAAGTGCTAAAAAATGCTCCTGGAGTGGTTGTTGAAGATGATGTTTCAAATAACATTTATCCAATGCCTTTAAATGCAGCTGATAAAGATGAGGTTTTTGTAGGGAGAATACGTAGAGATGACAGTGTTGAAAGCGGGATAAATTTTTGGGTTGTAGCAGATAATATCAGAAAAGGTGCGGCAACAAACACTGTTCAAATAGCTGAAGAATTAATAAAAATGTGGAGTAAATAGCAAAAAAATTAAAAAGAAATTGAAAAGGGGTGTTTTCATGAGGAAGCCAATATTTACAGGAGCAGGTGTGGCAATTGTAACTCCATTTACTGAAGATGGTGTGAATTTTGAAAAACTAGGAGAACTTATTGAAATTCAAATTAAAGAAGGCACAGATGCACTAATTATTTGCGGAACAACAGGGGAAGCATCAACAATGCCTGATGATGAACATAAAGAAGTTATAAAATTTGCTGTAGATAAAGTAAATAAAAGGATACCTGTTATTGCGGGAACAGGAAGTAACGATACAAAACATGCAATAAGCCTTAGTAAATATGCAGAAGAAGTTGGTGCAGATGCTATACTAAGTGTAACTCCGTATTACAATAAAACTAGCCAAAAAGGACTTTATAGGCACTTTAAAGATATTGCAGAAAGCATTAAAATACCTGTTGTTTTATATAATGTACCAGGAAGAACAAATCTTAATATTGCACCTGGTACAGTAAAAGAACTGTCTGAAATTGATAATATTGTTGCTATTAAAGAGTGTAATATTAATCAAGTTGCAGAGATTATTAATATTTGCAAAGAAGATTTTACTGTTTATTCAGGCAATGATGATTTAACAGTGCCAATGCTGTCTTTAGGTGGAAAAGGTGTTATTTCTGTTATGGCTAATATTATACCTAAAGAAACTCATGATATGGTTAATAATTATCTAGAAGGGAATATAGAAGAAGCTAGAAAGTTGCAGCTAAAATACATTGATTTAATTAAAGCACTATTTATGGATGTAAGTCCTATGCCTTTAAAAGCTGCTATGAACCTTATGGGAATGGATGTAGGAAAATGCCGTTTGCCTTTAGTGGATTTAGAAGAGGAACAACTTGAAAGCTTAAAAAATGTTTTAATAAAATATAATTTGATTTAGTTTTTGTGGAATTTAACTGTTTTTATTAAATTGCACAAAAACAGTATACAAAAGTTAAAGGAAGTGCAGATCAAATGACAAAGATATTACTAAGTGGTTGCAATGGTGCCATGGGTCAGGTTATTACCAAGTTAGCTGAAAAAAAGAAAAATTTAAAAATTGTTGCAGGTTATGATGTGAATACGTCAATTAAAAATACATATCCAGTGTTTAACAATTTGAAAGAATGTAATGTGAATGCTGATGTTATAATTGACTTTTCTCACCCTGCAGCATTTGAAAGTTTACTTGAGTTTGCCAGGGCTAAAAAAATACCATCGGTTTTTGCCACTACCGGACTTGCAAATTCGCAGGTAAATGCACTTAAAGCTGCATCAAAAGATATACCTGTATTTTATGCTGCAAATATGTCAATTGGCGTTAATTTATTGATAAATTTAGTAAAGAAGGCAGCGAAAGTTCTTGAAAAAGATTTTGATATAGAAATTGTTGAAAAACATCATAACTTGAAAATTGACGCTCCAAGTGGTACTGCTTTAGCCATTGCAGATGCTGTAAATTCTGTTTTAGATGAAAAACACAACTATGTTTATGACAGGCATTCAAGCAGAAAAAGAAGAAGCAAAAAGGAGATAGGAATCCATGCCGTAAGGGGTGGAACTATTGTTGGAGAGCATTCGGTTATTTTTGCTGGAAATGACGAAATAATTGAGCTTAACCATATTGCAATGTCAAAAGAAATATTTGCAGAAGGGGCTTTAAATGCAGCTGTGTTTATGCATGGAAAAGGTGCAGGCATGTATGGTATGGATGATTTAATCCAGAGTAAATAGAATCTTCAAATATTGAGGAGGTAATAAAATGGATAAAAAGCCTGTAACAAATATTGATGTCTCTTATAATGTTGCTATGATTACTTTAGGGAATTTGCCAGACGACATAAATCTTATTTCGGAAATATTTGAAGTTTTGTCAGATGAGGGCATTAATATTGATATGGTTAGTAAGCCGGCGCCTTTAAAGGGTACAGTAAGTATGTCATTTACTTTGCCAACAGATGATATGGTAAAAGCAATTACCCTCCTAAATGACTATAAGAAAAAGAAGAAAGGAAATTTTTTAGTAGAGGTTGATGCATATAATTCCAAAATATCTGTATATGGTGAAGAGATGAAGTATACCCCTGGTGTTGCAACAAGGGTGTTTAAAGTATTGGCCAGGGAAAAAATAGACGTAAAAGTAATTACAACATCTGCAGTTGATATATCTTGTCTGATTTTTGAAAGAAATATTGATGATGCAGTAAACTCAATTAAAAAGGAGTTTTCCTTAGAATAAAAAACAGAAACATTTAAGCTAAGGGCAAATAAATTTAAATTTGTTTTAAGATAGTTTTAAAGATAGAGTTTTAAAAGAACAAAAAGAGCTGCTTTGCAATTGGCACAGCTCTTTTTTAATACTCTATTCCTTCCCTTGCAGGTATGCCACATTCAAAAGGATGTTTTATGCTTTTTATTTCACAAACATAATGGGCTATATCCTGCAATTCTTTTGGTGCATTTCTTCCTGTCAAAATAATTTCCATTTTTTCAGGTTTATTTTTCAATAGCTGAATTATACTATTAACATCAATAAAATTATTGCTTAAAACCCCCATAATTTCATCTAAAATCAACAAATCACAGTCACAATTTAAAAGGGTATCTTTTATAAACAAAAAAGCAGTGTTTATTTGAGCTTTTAGCTCTTCTAACTGATTTTGGTTAAGATTCCATACAAAATCTTTGATTTTTTCAAAGCGAAATACTTTAAAATTCGGTTCTAGTTTTTTTAAAGTTGATAATTCTCCTGTATTTTGGCCTTTTAAAAATTGGATCATATATACTTTATTTCCCCTGCCGCAGGTACGTATGCCTTGACCGATAGCAGCTGTTGTTTTTCCTTTTCCATCGCCTGTGTAAATATGTATTAATCCTTTTTTCATATAGTTCCCACGCTTTTCATATAGTATTTTCATAGCATTTTATTTATTGCCTCGTTATATTTTAGCACTAGGATATTAGTTTTTCAAATTAAAAAGTCAATGGTATGTTTTACAATTCTATTACAAAGAAGGTAAAGGATATTTTTTGTCGAAATATATTTAAAGGTATGTTTTTTACAAAAGATAAAGCAGGGGGATTATTATGAAATTAATTAATTTTACCAAGAGTAAACTGGTGAAAAGATTATTTTTGGGTATAATTATAGGTATTATTTTTGGTATCAGTACAATTGTTACATATGCAAATGTACCTGAAAATGTTAGAATAGGACTTTATTTTAATGACTCACAGACTGGTCAGTACACTGCCCTTTCAAGTTTTAGTGTTGATGCAGTAAATGGAATTCAATTGGGTGTTTTTAAAGATAATAAATTCAATTCTTTAATCCCGGAAACTTTCAAAAATACAATTACAATATCAAAAAACATGGGTGAAAATTCAGGGGAAATCTACCATGTTAAAATTTGTGGAGGCTTTAATAGCTATAATAGTTTAATTGATGAACTTGATAAAATAAGAAAAAATGGATTTCATGTCTACCCGGTTTATACTGATGAATGGCAGATATGGGAAGGAGTTTATTGTAGCCTTGAGGAGGCAGAAAACTCAATTGAAGAAGTTTTAAAACTTAAGCTTAGTGGATATGACTATTCTGTGGTAGAGCCTTCTTCAACAAGGGTAGCAGTTTTATCAGAAGATAATAAAGTAATATTTATGTTTGACAGCAAAGAAGGTGTATTTGGAATTTCCCCGGCACCGGAAAACCAGCCTAAAGTATTTAGAATCAATAAAGATAATGAAAAAAGATATAGGGGAAGTCTTGAAGTTAGACGTATTACTGGAAGTGATATGACATTAATAAATGTTTTACCTTTAGAAGAGTACCTTTATGGTGTTGTGCCATATGAGATTCAAGCAAGTTCCCATCCAGAAGCTTTAAAAGCACAAGCAGTGGCTGCAAGAACATATTCTGTAAACAATATGTATAAATATGACAGGCTTAACTTTAATATGTGTGCAACGGTAAATTCTCAAGTTTATAAAGGCTATAATGGTGAGGCAGCATCTACCAATAAAGCTGTTGATGATACAAAGGGACAAATAGTAACTTATAATGAAAAGCCAGCAGCAGTATTTTATTTTAGTTCAAGTGGTGGTAGAACAGAAGATGTTAAAAATGTATGGGGAAGCACTAATTACCCTTATCTTGTAAGTGTGGAAGACAAATATGAGTCTGGTACATCATGGCGTTATCAGTGGGAAGTATCATATACAGCTAAAAAAATAAGTGAAATAATGACAAGTAGAGGTTTTAAACTTGGTAATATACTAGGAATTGATATAACAAAAAGATCTGAAGCAGGAAGAGCTATTGAATTGGTTGTTAGGGGAAGTGAAGGAGAAAGAGTGTATAAAAACGGCAACACCAGAAGTTTTTTAAGTTTAGACAGTCAATGGTTTGACATTACTACAGATGCAGATGTATTAATTAAAACAGGCGAGGATAGCTATGAAAAAACCCAGTTAGCAGGAAAAAAAGTAATGACAAGTTCAGGACTTACAACAATTAGTGGAGATGTAAGTGTTGTAAGTGGGGGAAATAAAAAAACTAAAATACCTGCAGCACCTACAGTTTTTATTTTTACAGGTAGGGGATGGGGGCATGCAGTTGGAATGAGCCAGGAAGGTGCAAAAGGTATGGCTAACAATGGCTACAAATATGACGAGATACTTAACCACTATTTTCCAGGCACTAAAGTAGAAGAGAAATACTAATTTTAACCTTGCAGATGAATAATATTTAATGTATATTATTTTACATATGGAATTTAAATAGAATTTAAAGAAAAATGGTGTTTAAATGAGAGTTAGTGATTTTCATTATGATTTGCCACAAGAGCTTATTGCACAGGAACCATTAAAGGACAGGCACCTGTCAAGACTTCTTGTACTAGACAAGGAAACGGGAAATATTGAGCACAAGGTTTTTAAAGATATAATAAAATATTTAAATAAAGGGGATTGTATTGTTTTAAATGACACAAGAGTGCTTCCAGCAAGATTGTTAGGTGAGAAAGAAGACACAGGTGGCAAAATTGAATTTGTCCTTTTAAAAAAAATAGAGGGAGATATTTGGGAAGTAATTTTAAAGCCAGGAAGAAGAGCAAAACCAAAGGCCAGATTTATTTTTGGAAATGGAGAGCTAAAAGCTGAGGTTTTAGAAATTGTGGAAGAAGGAAACAGGCTTGTAAGGTTTGAATATGAAGGTGTTTTTGAAGAGGTTTTAGATAGAGTAGGAATTGTTCCGCTTCCTCCATATATCACCAAAAAACTTGATGATTCAGAAAGGTATCAGACAGTTTATTCAAGGCATAAAGGTTCTGCTGCAGCTCCAACTGCAGGACTTCACTTTACAAAAGAACTTTTAGATGAAGTAAAGAATAAAGGAATTGAAATTGCCTTTGTAACTCTTCATGTGGGATTGGGGACTTTTAGACCTGTTAAAGTGGAGGATATTAAAGAACATAAAATGCATAGTGAATATTATTGGATAGATGAAGAGGTGTGTGAGAAAATTAACAGAGCTAAAAAAAACGGGAATAGGGTAATTTCCGTTGGCACAACAAGCAGTAGAGTTCTTGAGACTGTCGGGGATGAAAATGGAATGGTAAAACCTCAAAAAGGCTGGACAGATATTTTTATTTATCCAGGTTATAATTTTAAAGTGGTGGATGCATTGATTACAAATTTTCACCTGCCATGTTCTACGCTGCTTATGCTTGTAAGTGCATTAACGGGCAGGGAAAATATGTTGAAAGCTTATAATGAAGCAGTAAAAGAACGTTACAGATTTTTTAGTTTTGGGGATGCTATGTTTATAAAATAGAAAAGTAGGAGAGATATGAGCGTAATAAGATATGAACTTATAAAAAAGTGTAAACATACGGGAGCAAGACTTGGAAGGGTTCATACCCCCCATGGATATTTTGACACTCCCGCATTTATGCCTGTGGGGACTCAGGCAACTGTAAAAGGAATGTCACCAGATGAATTAAAAAGTATAGAAGCCCAGATAATACTTAGCAATACATATCATTTGCATTTAAGACCTGGGGAGGATATTATAAATGAAGCTGGTGGACTTCATGGTTTTATGAATTGGGATAGACCAATTCTTACAGACAGTGGAGGGTTTCAGGTTTTTAGCCTTGGTGACTTTAGAAAAATTGAAGAAGAGGGAGTAACATTTAAATCCCATATAGATGGTTCAAAGAAATTTCTTTCACCAGAGAGTGCAACTAAAATTCAAAATAAATTAGGTGCAGATATTATAATGGCCTTTGATGAGTGCATTCCATATCCTGCGGATTTTGAGTATGCAAAAAAATCTGTAGAGAGGACAACCAGATGGGCAAAAAGATGTATTAAAGCTCATGAAAACCCTGAAAAGCAAGCTCTCTTTGGAATTGTTCAAGGTGGAATGTATAAAGAACTGAGGAAGCAAAGTGCATATGAACTTCTAGAACTTGATTTTCCCGGTTATGCAATTGGGGGATTGAGTGTTGGGGAGCCTGCTGAAGAAATGTATGAAATGCTTGAGTGTACAGTACCCCTTCTTCCAGAGGACAAACCAAGATACCTTATGGGCGTTGGAAGTCCGGATTACTTAATAGAGGGTGCAATAAGAGGCATAGATATGTTTGACTGTGTTCTTCCAACAAGAATAGGGAGAAATGGCACTGTTTTAACAAGTAATGGAAGAGTGATTATAAGAGATGCTTCAAATGCAAGAGAACAATCTCCTATAGACCCTGAATGTGATTGTTATGCTTGCAAAAATTTTAGCAGATCCTACATAAGGCATCTTATAAAAGCAGGGGAAGTTTTGGGTATACGCCTTACCACTTGGCATAATTTAAGATTTTTATTGAATTTAATGAAAAGTGTGCGAGAAGCTATAAAAGAAGATAGACTATTAGATTTTAGAAATGAGTTCTTTGGAAAGTTTGGATATAAATAAGCTTTTATGTGCTTTTAATAAAGAGAAAAAAGCACTGAAATAATATATATAATTAGGAGGAGATTATTATGGGTGGAGACGGTTCAAACAACGTAGGTTCAGGTAACTTACTTGGTGCATTGATTATGCCTTTGTTTTTTATAGTGTTTATGTATTTTATACTTATTAGACCACAAAAGAAAAGGCAGCAGCAACACCAGGAAATGATTAATGCAGTACAAGTAGGTGAGATGATTACAACTTCAGGTGGCATAGTTGGAAAAATAATTAACATTAAAGATGATGAAGTTGTACTTGAAACAAGTGTTGAAAAAACTCAGATAAAAATAAAGAAATGGGCAATAAGCGATGTTGAAAAATTAGAAGAAGCATAATACAAATAAAGGGACTTATCAAAAGTTCCTTTTTTGTGTAAAATGTATTTAGAGGGGGCAAAGAAATGAAGAAAATATTATGTATCATTATTTTATTTATTTTTGCTGTGGCAGGATGTAGTGATGAATCAGTTGGTAATGAAAAGGATGGGGTAGATGCTAATGATGTCACTTTCTCTCTTCCTTTAGAGATTACTAAAGGAAAGATAGATATGGATGGGGATGGAAATGACGAAATGATAAAAGTGACTCTTTTAGAAGGAGAAAAAACCCAAGAAAATAAATACAAAGGTAATTTTTTTATAGAGTTATTTGATAAAGATGAAAATAAAATTAATAAGATAGATATTAATGCACATTTTAAGGAATTTGGGGTGGAATTGTCTAAAGATTTTCCTATAGTATTTAAAGATTATAATGGCGACGGAATTTTAGATTTTAATATAGGTTATCCCGACTCAGAAGAAAGGGAGTATATTTATCATTTTTATACATTATCAGAGGAAAAAGTATTAGAAGAATTAAATATAACCGATGGAGGTTCTGTTTTTAAAAGTTGTGAAAAAGGTCATTCATATGATTTTAAATTAAAAGGTGATGATGGCTTTGTTACTTTTGTTACTTATGGCTATAATGAAGGACAATATGAATATAAAGAATATGGATGGACAGAAAATGGCTTTTTAAAGGTTAACTATATTTATAGTTCAGTTGGCTATGAAGATGTAGATGAAGATTTGATAAAAGAAAAAATAAACAAAATAATATCTTCTGCTGATACACTGGATGAAAAAAACTTTCTAAAAACATGTAAAGAAGAATATAACTGGCTTTTAGAAAATTCAAATTTTACAAGTGCTTATATGTTTATGAACGATGGTTTTGGTGAAAAAGAGTATCAAATCCTATCTATAATATCTAAAAGAATTGATAAAATGGAACAACTAAACTCAAGATTTTCTGAGTATTTTAATGTTGCTGATATACAAAGATACTCACTTGATGAAGTAAAAGAATTTAAGTCTGTCCGTGGGGATGAAGATTATAAATATAAAGAGTACCTATGGGAATTGGAAAATAAAAGTTATACAGTTCTTGCGGGAAAATTTTATTTAAATGATTTTCTTCTTCTTTTTGATAAGTCAGGTAAATTCTTAGATGGCTTTGTATCCACTAATAAAACAGAAGATGAGTTTAAAATAGAATTTAGAGAAAAACAAAACTATCTTTCTTTTGCACCTATTAATATGGGCTCTGGAACAGGTATAAGCCACAAAGGGGCTAAATGGTTTGAAATATATGAAGACAAATTAATAACTGCCCTTCAATATCCTGTAGAAGGTTATGAAGCACCACCCTATACTATGGGGTATTCTAAGCAATATAAACTTATAGATGAAAATTACAATGAAGTCACCGGTGACTTTCAGACAGTTTATAAATTGGAGATTCCCTTTTATAGCTTAAATGAATCAATAGAATTAGAGAAAACAGTAAATTATGTATGGGACACAGATAAAGGGTTTTTTCAGTCATGGGTAAATGACTTTTATGAAAGTTTGGATATATTATTTTCTCATGGTATTGAGGACGAGATTTTAGATAAAAATTATGAGAAAATAAAGTCAATCATTGAAAATATAGATAATAATGAAAATAAAGAAGACAATATTGGAGAAATAACTGCATTTTTAAAAAGATGCAGTAAAAGTGAAAAAAGGGATATGCTTTTAGATAAGTTGGATAATTGATATTTAAAGAAGAGAAAAAATAGGTGGATATATTAAAGATTAGTTTGAAATGCTGCAGCTGGTGGGATATAATATATTACGTTTAGAAAAGGAGATGATGCACTTATGGAAAAAGTATTCAAAAAAATAATAATAGCTATTATTTCAGTAATTTTAACACTAAGTGTGGCAGGATGCAGCGGTAAAAAAGATGAAGAAAAGACTATTAGGGTGGCTGCATTAAATGGGCCAACTGGAATGGGAATGGTTAAGCTAATTGAGGACAGTAATGAGGGAAAAACCAAACTTAATTATGACTTTACTTTAACAAGCAGTCCTAATGATTTAAATGGGAAAATAATAAATGGAGAAGTTGATATTGCAGCAGTTCCTACCAACCTTGCCATGGTTTTATATAACCGTACAGAAGGACAGGTACAATTAGCTGCTGTAAATACATTAGGAGTATTGTATCTTTTAGAAAACGGGGACAGTATCAGTACCATAGAAGATTTAAAAGGGAAAACTGTGAATGTAAGCGGGAAAGGTTCTATGCCAGATTTTCTATTCCAGTATTTATTGAACAAAAATAATCTTAGAGTAGAAGAAGATGTTATAGTTGACTTTACACTTGAACATGCTGACCTTGGTGGAGCTGTTGCTGAAGAAGATGTAGACATTGCCCTTTTGCCCCAGCCCCATGTAACGACAGCTATGATGAAAAATGAAAATGTAAGAATTGCACTGGATATTACCAAGGAATGGGAAAAGGCATCTGATGGTAAAGAACTAATAATGGGGGTTATTATTGTTCAAAAAGAGTTTGCAGAAAATAACAAAGAATTGTTGGATAAATTTTTAGATGAATACAAACAGTCTGTAAATTTTGCAAATAGCAATATAGATGAGGCAGCAACATTAGTTGAAAAGCATGGTATTTTACCTAATGCACAAGTAGCTAAAAATGCAATTCCATACTCTAACATAGTGTATAGAGATGCTAGTGAGGCAAAAGAGTCATTACAGGAGATTTATGAAATACTGTATAGTTTTGAACCTAATTCTATTGGGGGAAAAATAGCGGATGATGAATTTTATTATAAAAAATAAGAAAAGCATAATAAACAAAATATTTATATTTGTTTTTTGGATATGTGTATGGCAGATAGTGCATTTAATTATAGGACGGGACATTTATGTTCCGTCTCCTTTAAGTGTTTTTGTACGTTTAGGTGAGTTGGTATTTTTAAAAAGTTTTTGGTTTTCTGTCCTGTATTCTATATACAGGGTTATTATGGGTATTTTTCTTTCCATAATAATTGGGACGTTAACTGCTGTTATTTCAAGCATGAGCACTTTTGTTTACAATTTGATACAGCCTTTAATGACTGCCATTAAATCAACTCCGGTTTTGTCCTTTATAATTATCGCTTTAATTTGGTTTTCCTCTACTAATGTTCCTATATTCATTTGTTTTCTCATGTGTTATCCGGTAATTTGGACAAACCTTGTTACTGCAATTAAAGGTGTTGACAAAAAGCTTTTGGAAATGTCTAAAGTGTACAAAGTTAAAAAAAGTGTTGTATTTAAAAAAGTATATATTCCATCTGTTTTGCCGTATTTTGCAGCCGCCTGTATTACATGTCTTGGACTAGGATGGAAAGTAAGTGTTGCGGCAGAAGTTTTAAGTCACCCTAGAAATGCTATTGGAAGCAATCTACATAGTGCTAAAGCATATTTAGATTCTACCGAACTTTTTGCATGGACATTTGTAGTAATACTTTTAAGTTTTATATTTGAAATTGTTTTTTCAAAAATGATAAAAACACCGGGGTATGGAGGAAAATAATTGGAACTTACAATAAATAAATTAAAAAAGAGTTTTGGAGATTTAAAAGTTATAGACAATTTAGATTTAAATTTTAAATTAAATAAAGTTCATTGTATATTTGGACCTTCTGGATGTGGTAAAAGTACATTGTTTAATATAATAGCAGGTGTTGTACCGGCAGATGGTGGAGAAATTGGGGGAATAGAAGGGAAAAAATTATCCTATGTATTTCAGGAGGATCGTCTTTTGCCCTGGGCAACGGTGGAAGAAAATATTTTATTTGTATTAGAAAGCCATTATAAAAAAGAAGAAGCCAAAAAACTTTCTGATAAATACATTTCATTAGTTAATTTGTGGGATTTTAAAAATCATTATCCCCATGAGCTAAGTGGAGGAATGAAACAAAGAGTTTGTATTGCCAGGGCTTTTGCCTTTAGAGGGGATATTCTTGTAATGGATGAGCCTTTTAAAGGGCTGCATTTAGAGTTAAAAACAAGTCTTATGGACTATATTGCAAATTATTTAAAAGAAAATAATAAAGTTGTTTTTTTTATAACTCATGATATTGACGAAGCTTTATATTTAGGAGACCACATATATGTATTTACAGGACCTCCCCTAAAATTAAAAAAAGATATCAAGATTAATATATCTTCTTCAGAAAGAAAAAAAGATAATAAGAAGATGGAGGTATTAAAAGAAGAGATAATACATATTTCTAATTCTTAAAATAGTAAAGTGAGAGGGTTTTTCCCCCTCACTTTTATAAAGTGCTTTTTTAATAAAGATAGTTTTCAAAATTATAGTTGTGACCTGAGTTGTTATCCCAGTTTTGGGCATTGTCTTTAAATGCAATATTGATATTTCCAGGTCTTTTGACGGTAAGCATCAGTTCAAATTTATTATCTTTTGTTTTATCCATTTTGTGCTCTTCTACATCTTCCCAATTAAGGTTGTTTCCATAGCCTACAACTGCATGGATTTCATTTGATCCATTTTGAGCTAAAAGGCCGTCATAAACCAATTTAAAAGTATTTTGTGCATTTTCCATGTGAACTCCATTTTGTAAATAAGATTTATCTTCTTTAAAGAATGGAGTATCTAAATTATCTTTTACTAAATCTTCTGAAAACTCTTCATCCATTTCAATAAGGTTTGTTGGTGCAGTATCTGTAGGTCCAAAAAGACTGTCATCTTTCATGTCAGTTTTTCTGTTTGTACCAAAAAGAAAATCTAAAAAACCCATAACTGAACCTCCTAAAATTCAAGTCAAAACGCACAAAATAAATTAATGTCTTTTTAAAAAAGCACATTGTTATTTTAGACTATTTAAGTACATAATATTTTATTAATATATAGAGATTTGTACAAAAAAAGGTTTAATTAAAGTTGTTCTAATTTCAAATATAAATAAATAAATTATTAATGTAATTAAAAAAGATTTATTTATGGAGGTTAATATGATTAATAAAACCAGTCAGTCGGCAAAAAATATTATGAGTGAGCATGCAAATGCATTGAGCATAGCAAAAGCAATACTGATATCATATCTTATCACAATACCTGTCTTTGCAATATTTGCATATATTTTAACATTTACTGATTTCCCACAAAAGTACATACCAACTTTTGTTATTATTACAACAATACTCAGCGTAGTTATAGCTGGATGGTCTTCTACAAAGTATATTAGAAGCAAGGGTTGGTTAAATGGTGGAATTGTTGGTTTTGCATATATGCTTTTGTTATTTTTATTAAGTAGCAGCACATATGGAGATTTTAGCATAAATATGCATATTGTAACAATGTTTGTTATTGGTACTTTAACTGGTAGTATTGGCGGGATATTAGGGATTAATTTGAAAAAAGAGCCTAGAATAAATAAAATGAAAAATTTTTAAATTGTATGGGCAAATTATATAGACAACAATATTATGTTATGATAAGATAGTGATTGAATAAAAACTTAGGACATGACACCTTGGTTTAGCAAGTGTTTATAAGACTTATAAGTTAAGAAACCTTTAATAGAGTCCAGAGAGGCTGGAAAGGTTAGAGTGTAAAAGTCAAAACATAATGTGTTATAACTTTGTGCTTTAGCTTCTTGCCGTCTGGTAAGAAGCTTTTTAGTTTCAAAATAAAAAGAGAAAGATTTTTATTTGTACTAAAGTATAGAAAATAGATAATTACAAAACCTATTTAAAATGTTTAAGGGGTGTGAAAAATGGCAGTGAAGGCTTTTATAATGGACGAAAGTGGTATAGTTAGAGCAGTGACAAGAATAGCCCATGAGATTATAGAGAAGAATAAAGGTGTGGAAGATTTAGCTTTAATTGGAATTCAACGCCGAGGAGTGCCCCTTGCAAGAATGATTGCTGAAAAAATTAAGGGTGTTGAAGGAAAAGACGTTCCTATAGGGATTTTAGATATAACTTTGTACAGGGATGATTTAAGTCTTTTAGCTGAACATCCAATAATAAATGGAACAGATATAGGTTTTCAGATTAATGATAAAAAAATTGTTCTTGTAGATGATGTTATATATACAGGTAGGACTGTCAGAGCTGCAATTGATGCTTTAATGGATATTGGAAGACCAAAGATGATTCAACTTGCAGTATTAATTGACAGAGGACACAGGGAACTTCCTATACGTGCTGACTATGTAGGTAAAAATGTTCCCACATCTAAATTTGAGGTTGTAAATGTTAACTTGTATGAAGTGGACAGAGAAAATTCAGTTACAATATGTGATATGGAAAAAGGAGTTAGTCATTAAATATTATATTTAACTATATTTTTAGGGGTTTTTTTCAATACTTCTAATCCATATATAAGTATTGAAATTTAATTTGTTTATCTAAATAAAGAAAAGTAGGGATTTAAAATGATAGAGTTGTTTAGAGTAGATAAAATAGGGGACAAGCATAAAATGTGCCTAAATGGCCATAATTACGATATTGTATTTGAGGACTTTAAATTAAAGGAAGGTAATATTGTTTCTTTTTTGTATTTTATTTATTTCATTTTCAAAATTAAGATTTGGGAAAAAGTTGATTTTAATGGTATAGATATCAAAAATAGTAAGGGGGTTATCCTCTTACTATTTTTTTATTTCTTTTTATGATATAGATACTCATGTTATTATATGGGTTTTATGCTATATAAATTTTAAATAATGAAGTTTTAATTTTAAGTGAGGTGTTGAAATGGGTTTAAAATCAAAAAATCTTTTAGGTTTAAAAGATTTAACGGCAGATGAAATTGAGTATATTTTAAACACTGCAAAAACCATGAAGCTTATTCTTAATTCAAAGAATAAAAAAGCTCCGCATTTGCAAGGTAAATCCATCGTTACTTTGTTTTATGAAAACAGTACAAGGACAAGGTTGTCCTTTGAACTTGCTGCAAAGTATTTAAGTTCTAGTGCCGCTAATATATCAGCTGTAGGAAGTAGTGTGGCAAAGGGGGAATCCCTTATTGACACTGCTAAAACTATTAATATGATGGGGGCAGATGTAATTATACTAAGGCATTCTATGTCAGGAGCACCTCATTTATTAGCTAAAAATGTAGATGCTTCAGTTATAAATGCAGGTGATGGAATGAATGAGCATCCTACACAGGCGTTGCTAGATATATTCACCATTATAGACAAAAAGCAATCTTTAAAAGATTTAAAAGTTGCAATAATAGGTGATATATATCATAGCAGAGTAGCAAGAAGTAATATATGGGGAATGTCAAAGTTAGGGGCAAAGATTTGTGTTGCTGGTCCTTCAACATTAATGCCTCCTGAACTAGAGAAAGCAGGAGTAAAAGTTTTTAATACAGTTCAAGAAGCTTTAATTGATGCGGATGTGGTTTTAGCTCTTAGAATTCAAAAGGAAAGACAAAAAAGTGGGTTGCTTCCTGGTATAAGGGAATATTCAAGATTTTTTGGACTTGATGAAAAACGGCTGAAACTGGCAAAAAAAGATGCTATTATACTGCATCCAGGTCCTGTAAACAGAGGAGTGGAACTTACCACTTCAGTTGTTGATTGTGACAGGTCCTTTATAAATGAACAGGTTACAAATGGTGTAGCTGTCAGAATGGCACTTTTATACCTTTTGACAAGGAGGGATGTTAATGAAAATATTAATTAAAGGCGGACATGTTGTAGATGCTAAAATGAATTTAGATAAAAAGGCAGATATACTAATAGAAGATGGTAAAATAGTTGAAATAGGTGAAGATTTAGAGTTTTCTGGAGGAGACATAGTATATGCAGAAGGGAAGTATGTTTTTCCTGGATTTGTTGATGCCCATTGTCATTTAAGAGAACCTGGCTACGAGTACAAAGAAGATATAGAAAGTGGAACAAGAAGTGCTGCTGCAGGAGGATTTACATCTGTTGCCTGTATGCCAAATACCAATCCAGTTATTGATAATCAGTCTGTGGTAAAATATATTTTAAACAAATCAAAGCAGGAAGGTATGGTAAATGTCTATCCAATTGGAGCAATATCTAAGGGATTAGAGGGAAAAGAACTTTCAGAAATAGGTGAATTAAAATTTGCTGGGGCAGTTGCACTATCAGATGATGGAAAGCCTCTAGAAGATGCTTCATTAATGAAAAAAGCTATGGAGTATTCTTCAATGTTTGATATAACCATAATATCTCATTGTGAAGAGCTAAGTCTAGCGGCTGAAGGTGTTATGAATGAGGGATATCAATCTACAATATTAGGACTTAAAGGAATACCTTCTGCTTCAGAAGAAATTATGGTGGCAAGAGATATTATTTTGTCAGAATATACAAAAGTTCCAGTTCATATTGCCCATGTAAGTACAGAACTTTCGGTAGATCTTATAAGACATGCCAAAAAAAGAGGAGTGAAAGTAACCTGTGAAACTTGTCCTCATTATTTTGTGCTTACTGATGAGGCTTGTAGTGATTTTAATACTTTTGCAAAGGTAAATCCCCCACTTAGAACTAAAAAAGATGTTGATGCGATTATAGAAGGATTAAAGGATGGAACTATTGATATAATTGCAACGGACCATGCACCACATCATATAGATGAAAAAAATGTTGAGTTTAATATTGCTGCTAATGGAATATCAGGTTTTGAAACGGCGATACCTTTAGCAATGACTTATCTTATAAAACCAGGACACCTTACACTAAAACAATTAGTTGAAAAGATGTGCATAAACCCATCAAAATTATTAGGACTTAGCAAAGGTACTCTAGAGATTGGCACCTCCGCAGATATAACCATTGTTGATATGGATGAAGAGTTTATAGTAGATATTGAAAAGTTTAAATCCAAAGGCAAAAACTCACCATTTCATGGATTTAAACTAAATGGCAGTATTTACTATACAATTGTAAACGGCAAAATATTAGTAAGAGAAAAAGTTTTATTATAAAATTTTATAATAAAACTAATCTATAAATTATAGAATAGGAGAATTACAAGATGTTTATTGATCTACTAATTAAAAATATTAAAGAAAAAAACAATCCATCTGTAGTTGGACTAGACCCTAAAATTGAATATGTACCTACTTTTATAAAAGAAGAGGCTTTTAAAAAATATGGAAAAACATTAATGGGTGTGGCAAATGCAATTTTAACATTTAATAAATATATTATTGATGCTGTATATGATGTTGTTCCAGCTGTAAAACCTCAGTTAGCCTATTATGAAATGTATGGCCTTGAGGGACTTAAGGCTTTTTATGAAACATGCAGGTATGCAAAGGAAAAAGGACTTTTGGTTATTGCTGATGGAAAAAGAAATGATATAGGTTCTACAGCTGAAAGTTATTCTGCTGCTTTTTTAGGAAAAACAAAAATAGAAGATATAGAAGAAGCTGCATTTGATGTGGATGCACTTACTGTCAATCCTTATCTTGGTATAGATGGCATAAAACCCTTTATAAAAGATTGTGATAAATATAACAAAGGTATATTTATTCTTGTAAAAACTTCAAATGAATCATCAGGTCAGTTTCAAGATATTCTTACTGAAATGGGAAAGAGTATATATGAGATTGTTGCACAGTATGTTGAAGAATGGGGAAAAGAACTTAAAGGAGAGTATGGATATAGCAGTGTTGGTGCAGTAGTGGGGGCAACATATCCAAATCAAGCTAAGGTTCTAAGAAGAATATTAAAAAGTGGATATATTTTAGTTCCAGGCTATGGGGCACAAGGTGGTACTGCAAAAGATGTGGCCCACTCATTTAATCCGGATGGTTTAGGGGCTATAGTAAATGCATCTAGAAGTATTATGTGTGCCTATAAGTCAGAAAGATGGAAAGAAAAATATACAGAAGAAAAATTTTATGAGGCTTCAAGGGCTGAAGCACTAAGGATGAAAGAAGATATTAACAGTGTACTTAGATAAACTGTTTTTGATAAGGTGGGATTATTATGAAAGCTATTTTGGCACTAGAGGATGGCACAATATTTCATGGGGAAAGTTTTGGCATGGCAGGAGAGGTTATTGGAGAAATAGTTTTTAATACAGGAATGACAGGTTATCAAGAGTTACTTACAAATCCCTCATGTTATGGACAAATTGTAACTATGACATATCCCCTTGTTGGAAATTACGGCATAAATGGTGATGAAGTGGGATTGTTAAAACCTCAAGTTAAAGGCTTAGTTGTAAGGGAGTTATGTAATACCCCTAGTAATTGGAGAACTTCTGAAACATTAAATGAATATTTAAAAAGAAACAATATTATTGGCATTCAAGGAATTGACACTAGAGCTCTTACAAAGCATTTAAGAGATAAGGGCACTATGAAGGGGATTATTTCAACCAAAGCTGATTTTAAGTTTGAGGATAAAGTAATTGAAATAAAAAAATATGAGATTAAAAATCCTGTTCAATTTGTTTCAACTAAAGAAATTAAACATTATAAAGGTGACGGGTATAAAATTGCTTTGATGGATTTAGGGGCAAAAAATAATGTTGTTGAGTCCCTTATAAACAGAAATTGTGAGGTTTATGTTTTTCCCTCTAGTACAAAGGCAGATGAAATTTTAAAAGTAGATCCTCATGGGATAGTGATTTCTAATGGGCCGGGCAATCCTAAAGATTGTACTGATACAATAAATACAATTAAAAAACTAATGGGTAGTATACCTATTTTGGGCATTTCTTTAGGACATCAGCTTATTGCCCTTGCAAATGGTGGAGATACAAAAAAACTTAAAATGGGGCATAGGGGCTCTAATTATCCTGTTAAGGATGTGCAAAAAGGTTTAACATATATTACATCTCAAAACCATGGATACACTGTTTTGGAAGAATCTTTAGACAAAAACAAAATGGAAATTAGTCATATAAATATAAATGACAATACTGTTGAAGGAATAAGATATAAAGATATTCCAGTATTTACCGTTCAGTTTTATCCAGAGACTTTCCCAGGACCTGCAGATACGGCACATATTTTTGATGAGTTTTTGGAAATGATAAAAAAGACCAAAGAAGGTGAGGTACTAAATGCCTAAAAGAAGTGATGTTAAAAAGGTTTTGGTAATTGGTTCTGGTCCTATAGTTATAGGCCAGGCTGCAGAGTTTGATTATGCAGGAACACAAGCTTGCAGAGCGTTAAAGGAAGAAAACATTCAAGTTGTTTTAGTAAACAGCAATCCAGCAACAATAATGACAGATATTAATATTGCTGATAAGGTTTATATAGAACCTCTTACTTTGGATGTGGTGAAAAATATAATAAAAATAGAAAAGCCAGACAGCTTACTTCCTACTTTAGGAGGACAGACTGGCTTAAATCTTGCCATGGAGCTTGAAGAGATTAACTTTTTAAAAGAAAATAACGTCAAGCTTTTAGGGACTGGAACAGATAGCATTAAAAAGGCAGAAGACAGGCAGGCATTTAAAGCCACTATGGAGAGTATAGGAGAGCCGTGCATAGCAAGTAAGGTGGTTAATACAATAGAAGATGCAGTAGACTTTGCAAAAGAAATTGGATATCCTGTTATTGTAAGACCAGCTTATACACTAGGTGGGGCTGGCGGTGGTATTGCATATAATGAAAATGAATTAAAAGAAATAGTAAGTACCGGACTTAGACTTAGTAGAGTCAGTCAGGTTTTAATTGAAAAATGCATTGCTGGGTGGAAGGAAGTAGAGTATGAAGTTATACGGGATGGTAAGGGAAATGCTATTACAGTTTGCAGTATGGAAAATATAGATCCTGTAGGGGTTCATACTGGTGATAGTATAGTTGTGGCACCAGCCCAAACACTATCTGATAAAGAATATCAAATGCTTAGGGCTGCTTCTTTGAAAATTATTTCTACTTTAGAAATTGAGGGAGGATGTAATGTTCAATTTGCTCTACATCCTACAAGTTTTGAATATGCAGTAATAGAAGTAAATCCAAGGGTGAGTAGGTCATCTGCTTTAGCTTCAAAAGCAACTGGCTATCCAATTGCAAAAGTGGCAACAAAAATAGCCATAGGATATGGATTGGACGAAATAAAAAATGATATTACTAAAAATACATTTGCTTGTTTTGAGCCAAGCTTAGACTATGTGGTGGTTAAAATACCAAAATGGCCTTTTGATAAATTTGTAAAGGCTAAAAGAACTCTTGGTACCCAGATGAAAGCCACTGGAGAGGTTATGGCAATTGGTACTTCTTTTCAAGGAGCTTTAATGAAGGCTTTAAGATCTTTAGAACTTGGTATTTTTACATTAGAACAGGAAACTTACAAAAAATTTACCCATGATGAAATAAGAGAAAAAATCAAAAATGTTGACGATGAAAGAATTTTTGTAATAGCAGAAGCAATAAGAAGAAAAATTCCAATTGAATATATTCATGAAGTTACAAAAATTGATTTATTCTTTTTAAGTAAAATAAAAGAAATTGTAGAAGCAGAAGAAAATCTTAAAACATTGAAATTAGAAGATTTTACATTTGAAAAGATGAAAAAAATAAAGAAAATGGGCTTTACAGACAATATAATTGGAAAATATATAGGCTGTGAAGAAAAAGATGTACTTAAAAAAAGAAAAGAACTTGGTGTTTTGGCAGTATATAAAACGGTGGATACCTGTGCAGGAGAGTTTGAATCAGCCACCCCATATTACTATTCCACTTATGATCAGCATTGTGAAATTAAAAAATCTCAAAACAAAAAAGTTTTAGTAATTGGTTCAGGTCCTATAAGAATAGGACAGGGAATAGAATTTGACTACTGTTCAGTGCATTCAATATGGGGACTAAAAGAAGAGGGATATGAGACGATAATTGCAAACAATAATCCAGAAACTGTAAGTACGGATTTTGATACAGCGGACAAGCTTTATTTTGAGCCATTGACAGCTGAAGATGTTAGAAACATTGTAGAGACTGAAAAAGTATATGGTGCAATTGTCCAATTTGGAGGGCAAACGGCCATCAAACTTACAAAGGCATTAGATGAAATGGGAGTTAAGATTTTTGGTACAAAGCCAGAGTTTATTGATGCTGCTGAGGACAGGGAAAAATTTGATTCTATATTAGAGAAAATAGGTATCCCAAGACCAAAAGGGAAAACTGTTTTTACATTGGAAGAAGCATTAAATGCTGCACGAGAACTTAAATATCCTGTTTTAGTAAGACCTTCTTATGTTCTTGGGGGGCAGGGTATGGAAATAGCATTTAACGATAAAGACATTGAAGAGTTTATGGAAATAATAAATAGAGTAAAACAAGAACACCCTATACTGATTGACAAATATATGATGGGCAGGGAAATAGAGGTTGATGCAATTTGTGACGGGGAGGATATTTTAATTCCTGGTATTATGGAACATTTAGAAAGAGCAGGGGTTCACTCTGGTGACAGCATATCTGCTTACCCAACACAGACCATTGACGAAAATGTAAAGAAAAAAGTGGTTGATTATACAAGAAAGCTTGCAAAAGCCCTTAATGTTGTAGGTCTTGTTAACATTCAATATGTTTATTATGATAATGAAGTTTATGTTATAGAGGTAAATCCCCGCTCTAGCCGTACAGTCCCATATATAAGCAAAGTAACTGGTATTCCTATGGTAAATATTGCTACACGCATTATGATGGGTAAAAAGCTTTCAGATTTTGAGTACGGTACTGGACTTTACAAAGAATCAGAGTATGTTGCAGTAAAAGCGCCGGTGTTTTCCTTTGAAAAACTTCATGGTGTGGATATTAGTTTAGGACCTGAAATGAAGTCAACTGGTGAAGTTTTAGGTGTTGCAAGGACATTGCCAGAAGCCCTTTATAAAGCCATTATTGCATCGGGTATAAAAATTCCTAAAAAAGGCGGGGGAATTCTTATGACAGTAAGAGATAGTGACAAAGGAGAATTAATACCCATTGCAGAAGAATTTGAAAAGCTTGGATTTGACCTTTATGCTACAGGAAAAACTGCTAATGTGCTAAATAGCGAGGGAGTTGCTACAAATGCAGTTCGCAAAATTGGAGAAGGTGAACCAGATATACTTGATTTAATTCAGTCAGGGAAAATAAAGCTTATAATTAATACTCCAACAAAGGGGCGAAAACCTGACAGAGATGGCTTTAAAATAAGAAGAAAGGCAGTGGAAATGTCCATACCATGTCTTACTTCCCTAGATACAGCTAGAGCTGTTGTTGATTGCATTAAGCTTAAAAAAGAAGAAAAAGATTTTCAAGTGATTAATTTAAGTGTTTTAGGAGGATAATATGTCTAGGATTTTAAATGAAAAGGTGGAGAGTGTACAAAAGTTATCGGAGTGCATTTATAAAATGAACATTAACTCGGAATATATAGCAGGAAAAGCAAAACCTGGACAGTTTGTCAATATTAAATGCTGTGACGGGATAAATGCTCTTTTAAGAAGACCTATAAGTATATGTAATGTGGATAAAAATAAAAAAAGTATTGACATTGTATTTCAAATAAAGGGTATTGGAACAGAGTATTTATCACAAAAAAATCCAGGAGACAAGGTGGATTTAATTGGTCCTTTAGGAAATCCCTTTACCATTTTAGAAGAATACAAAAATATAGCTGTTGTTGGTGGGGGAATAGGAGTTTTTCCACTTTTGTACCTGCTAAATGAGATAAAAGGCGCCAGAAAATCAGCTTTTTTAGGTTTTAGAAATAAGAATTTTGTTGTGTTAAATGATGAATTTAAAAAAGCTTGTGATAAACTTGTTATTTCTACTGATGATGGAAGCCAAGGCTATAATGGGCTTATAACAGAGCCTTTAGAAGAGGAACTTAAAAACAATAAGTTTGACATAATTTATACTTGTGGTCCAACGCCTATGATAAAGAAAGTTGTAGATATAGCAAATAAGAATGAAATCAAATGTCAGGTTTCTTTAGAACAGAGAATGGGCTGTGGAATAGGTGCCTGTCTTGTATGTGCATGTAAAACCAAAAGTGATGATGAATGGAAGTACAGTCATGTATGTAAGGATGGTCCTGTATTTTGGAGTAGCGAGGTGATTTTTGATGATTGATTTAAGTGTTGATATTAAAGGAATAAAATTTGATAACCCTGTTATTGCAGCCTCTGGCACATTTGGATTTGGAAGAGAATTTAAAGAATATACAGACCTTAACATGATAGGGGGTATATCGGTAAAGGGATTAACTTTAGAGCCAAGACAGGGGAACAAACCACCTAGAATTGCAGAAACTCCGGCAGGGATTTTAAACAGTGTGGGACTTCAAAATCCAGGAGTTGAGGCTTTTATAAGGGATGAAATTCCTTTTTTGAGAAAGTATAAAACTAAAATCATTGCAAACATTGCTGGTAACACAATTGAAGATTATTGTAAAATGGCAGAGATGTTGTCAGATGAGGATATTGACGGTATTGAATTAAATGTTTCATGTCCTAATGTAAAAAAAGGATGTGTTGCCTTTGGAACCACTACAGCTGGAATAAGTGAAATTACAAAAAGTGTGCGTAAATATTGTAAAAAGCCTCTTATAGTAAAACTTACTCCTAATGTAACCGATATAAAGGAAGTAGCTAAAGCAGCAGAAGATGCAGGGGCAGACGCCATATCACTTATTAATACAATTTTAGGAATGGCAATTGATATACATAAAAAAAGGCCTATTCTTGCTAATAATATGGGGGGGCTGTCGGGACCCGCAGTAAAGCCCATTGCAATTAGAATGGTTTATGAAGTAGCACAGACTGTCAATGTACCTATAATTGGTATGGGGGGAATTTCTAGTGGAGATGATGCCATTGAATTTATGTTAGCTGGTGCTAGTGCAGTAATGGTGGGAACATATAATTTTGTAAATCCTACAGCTTGTGAAGATGTTGTAAAAGGTATCAAGGATTATATGGAAATCCATGGATATAAAAGTATTTATGATATAATCGGAAAGGTTAATTTGTATTGATTTATAAAAACAGTATAAATACCTTGAATTAAATACTACCTACATATATAATACTATTAAATAATGTTATAAAGAGTTAAAAACTTTTAAACAAAAAATAATTTTATATTAGTATATTATTAAAAATTACATAATATTAAAATGAAAAATGGAGGTCTGTTATGTTACAGAAAATTGTAGCCAGGGATTTTAAACTATCTCCCGAAACCATATTAAGAGAGCGTTTTGGAGATGTGTTGGACAAAAAGACAATTGTTGACGCAATTTTTGTTAATACTGATTATAAAAGTGCTATTGGAGTTGCTAATTTACCTTTTAAAGCTCCAGCTGTATTACAACTTCTTAAAGACAAGGAAATATCAGAATTTATATTAAAAGAATGTGACAATTCATATTCTGTTTTATTGTTTTTAGAAAAAGATGATATAAAAGTATATAAAGAAGGTTCTAAAAAAGAAGTATCAGTTCCTTCTCAAATAAGAAAAGGACTTAAAAAAGTATTAGCAAATGTTGATAGATGGGCAGGGGCTTTAAATGATAGAGGAGAGCATACCATTGATTTGCGTACTCCATCACCAGGACCTCACTTTTATGTTAACCTTTTAATGGGTAACAGAATAGGTTATGACTATGCTCTTCAGACAACGCCTAAAAGTGTTGTTGACAGGTTTGGAAGGGGAGCTTTTAGATCTCATGCAGATACTCAGGTGTTGGCAACAAGATGGGATATGAGAGCGGAGGAAAATGGTTTTCCTGCAAACCGTCAATTTTATATTGTTGAAAATTTCAAAAAAATATTTTATTCAGCAGATGTAAATGATGAAAATATAGAGTCAGCATTTTGCACTCATTCACAAAACCACAGCATTATAGAATACAAAACAAAATGTGGCCTTGAGATTAAAAGAACTATTTTTATACTGCCTCAGTATGAAGGTCTTCCACTGGCAACGGAAGTACAGAGAATTGAAATAAAGAATGTATCCGGAAAGAAAAGAAATTTAAAAATAGTATATACAGGAATGTTTGGTACAGGAACTCCCCATGCAATATTTGAAGATGTTGTATATACCAATGTTATAATGCAGTCCTCTGTTTTGATGCAAGACGGCGGTGGTATAGCGGCTATATCACCTGACTATTATCCTGAGCAATGCCGTCAGGATTTAAGATTTAATACTCTAATAATTAGAAATGGCAACAGTGTTGAGTTTCCAAAAGAATTTTCCTCAAACTACAATGAATTTGTTGGCAATGGAACTTTAGAAAACCCTGAAAACCTTACTAAGCTTAGCAATAATTTTTACAGAAAAGGGCCGGGCTTTTTTGCATTAGCCGGGGACTTAACAATTGAGCATGGAGATGTGGGAGTAGTAGATAATTTTACAGGTCTTGTTTCAAGTAAAGCAAATCCTGACTTTGATTATGACAACACCCTTATTGAAGAAGTGTCAAACCTTATTGACAAGTTTATGGACAAGGATGAGGTTTTGAAGGCATTGGATAAAAATATAGAGTTTTATGATAAATACAGGAATTTTGTCCAATTAAACTCAGAGAATCAGGAACTAAATATTTATTTTAACAGGAACCTTCCCTTCCAGATTTTATACCAGACATTTGTTTCAAGATCTTTCTGTCAGACCCAGAAAGGTTATAGAGAGATTGGTTTTAGGGAAATTCAGGATGTTTTTGCTACAATGTATTACTTTGTCAGCATGGGAGAGGCTGATTTTGTCAAACAGCTTTTAAAAGAATGGTGTTCAAAGGTATTTGAATTTGGGTTTGCCTATCATAATTTCTATTGGGAAGGAAAGGAACCAGGAAAATGGTCTGACGATGCTCTTTGGTTTATACAGGCTGCTTACAGGTATATCAACCTTACCGGGGATATAGGATTTTTAGATGAAGAAGTTATAGTGGCTGGTAATTCACCTATTTTAACTAGACCTGTATACGAAACAATAAAAGCAATAATCAGGTATTCAGCAGAGATTTCTGTTGGAAAGCACAAAATGCCGCTGCTTGATTCTGCAGACTGGAACGACTGTTTAAAGCTCGACAGTGACTATATAAACGGTATTGAAAAGGAAAAGCGGTATAAAGAGCAGCTTAAAAGAACTGGCGGAAAAATGGGAGACCCATTTGAAAGTAATTACACGGAAAGTGTCATGAATGCATTTCTTTTAAAAGTTGCAATAGATGAAATGATAGAGCTTTCTGAGGAAAAGGGAGATTTGGAATATAATAATGAGTTAAAAGAACTTTCTAAGAATTTATATGATAATATCCAAGAGCATGCATGGAAAGATGTATTTTTTGCAAGGGCACTGTTTAACAGATATGAAAACGGAGAATTTGCATATTTAGGTTCAAAAGGAGATAATTTATCTGCCGACCCTAATTTAGACGGCTCATACTTTATAAACTCCTTTAGCTGGTCTGTTCTTGCAGATTGTGCAAATGAAGAGCAAATAAGAAGTATGTTAGATGTAATAGACAGCACATTAAAGACCCCGTATGGAATTAAACTTGTAACGCCTACAGATTTAGGCAAGGTGGCAGATGATACTGCAACAGGACACTACTTTCCAGGTGACAGGGAAAACGGTGCAGTATTTAAGCACGCAACCATGATGGCTACTGCTGCAATGTTTAAAGCTGCAAAAAAAGTAAAAGATAAAGAGCTAGCAGCAAGACTTGCAAATCTCGGCTATTGGATGGTGGATCTTGTACTACCGTTTAGGACAATGAATGATCCATTTGTAATATGTGGAAACCCGAGAATTTGTACTCAGTACAATAACAGTGAAACTGGAGAAAATATTGGTCCTCTTTTAAGTGGTACAGCTACATGGCTAAATCTTACAATGATATCAGCTATCGGTGTTGAGTACAATATAAATGGTATAATTATAGATCCAATATTAAAAGAAGATCAAGAATCAATGAATTATATTGTAAACACAGGCAGAGCTTTATATAATGTAAGCGTCAGTAAGCCTAAAGGATTCTATCGTTTAGCAGATGATAAAGCAAGTATAACTGTTGATGGCAACAAGCTAGAAGGAAATCTCGTTCCAGTTTTTACAGATGGAAATGAACATATAATAGAAGTGATATTTGAATAATAAGAAAAAAAGAAGCATGGGGAAGTCCCGTGCTTCTTTTTTAGTGGTGTGCCGGGGCATGGCACTAATCTAGCTAGTTTAAAACTTTATTTATAAATAAATATTGTATTTATTTCCGTTACATTATATAATTGATAATTAAGTACATTAAAAATTCATATTGAAAGGAGGGAGAAAGAATGACTGACAGAGAACTGTTAGAACTGATATTTACAGAAATAACAGGCTTAAAAGTGGGCCAGGAAAGACTAGAAGGAGAAATAGGAGGCTTAAAAGCGGGCCAGGAAAGACTAGAAGGAGAAATAGGAGGCTTAAAAGCAGGCCAGGAAAGACTAGAAGGAGAAATAGGAGGCTTAAAAGCGGGTCAGGAAAGACTAGAAGGAGAAATAGGAGGCTTAAAAGCGGGTCAGGAAAGACTAGAAGCAAGACAGGAAAGACTAGAAGCAAGCCAACAAAGACTAGAAGCAAGCCAACAAAGACTAGAAGCAAGCCAACAAAGACTAGAAGCAAGCCAACAAAGACTAGAAGACATAGTAACCAGAATAGAAAATGACCACGGCCGCAAGTTAGAAGCTTTATTTGATGGTTGGAAGCAAAATACAGAACAACTTAAAAGACACGGTGAAATATTGGAAAGAATAGAGAGTAAACTGGAAAAGCATGAAGTAGAAATAAAAGTTATAAAAGGCAGTAAGAATATCTCAATGTGGTGATACATAAAATATTAGAATCAATAAAAGATATATAAAAAACAGAAGTATAAAATTATGAAAATGACTGGTGAAATCCGATATAATATATATAAATAGAATTAAACACAGAAAGAAAAATTAAAGAGCCTGTAAATGCTATAGAGTGAAATTTTTTAAAATAGTATTTACAGGCTCTAATTTATGCATATTAATAATGTTTTTTTTGGCAAAAAAAGTGCTTGAAAAAGAATTCTAATACCTATAGACTATATAATAAGTACAACTTTGTAGAAAGGAATATATTATGAAAACAACACTAATTTTTGTTCGTCATGCAGAGGCTGAAGGTAATCTTAACAGGATATTTCATGGTTGGACAGATGCTGATATAACAGAAAAAGGACATATTCAGGCAAAACTTGCAGCGGAAAGTCTTAAAAACAGGAAGATAGACGTGATTTATTCAAGCAGTATGAAGAGAACCATTAAAACGGCAGAATATATAGCAAAGTTAAAAAACCTTCCAATTATAAGAACTGATAAGTTAAAAGAAATAAACGGAGGAGAATGGGAAGATAAAAGGTGGGATGATCTGCAGGAACTTTGGCCGGAAGAATATGATACATGGCAAAACAGCCCTCATAGCCACAAAATGCCAAATGGCGAGAATATGGTGGAATTCCAAAAAAGACTAATTGATGAAGTTGAATACATTATTAAAAATAATAAAGGCAAAAATATATGTATAGTAACCCATGGTACAGCAATAAGGACATTGGTGTGTTATTTTTTCCAATGGGATTTATCAGAAATGATAAAAATAAAATGGTATGACAACACTTCCATTACAATTGTGGAACATGACGGGAATGGGTATAATGTGATATTAGAAGGTGATGTTTCTCATCTAGGGAAAGAATTCAGCACTATAGAGAATCAAGAGTGGTGGATTGAGTATAACAAAAAATATAATAGTTTAAAATAGTATGATATAATTATTAACGAAATTATTGTTGAAAAAATTTACCGAAAAGAGAGAAGGTTTATGAAGTTTCTTTTTTTTACAGACTCTCATATCAGAGGGACTACTCCTAAAAATAGAAAAGATAATTTTTATGAAACATTAAAGACCAAACTTTTAGAAATTACAAATATTTCTAAAAAGCTGGATGTGGACTATATATTACATGGCGGGGACTGGTTTGACAGACCGGATATTTCTCCATCTATAGTAAGAGAATTTGCTATTATTATAAAAACATTTGAAAAGCCTATTTACACCATTGCAGGAAATCATGATATTTATGGGCACAATCCTGATACCATTGGAAGAACCATGTTAGGACTTTTAGAAGGTACAGGGATGGTTACCCTTTTAAAATACGGTGATGAGGTAATTTTAAAAAAGGACGGAATAACCGTAAGTCTTACCGGCAGTTCATATAATTATGATATTGACAGTGAAGAAAATTACAAAAAATATTATATTATAAAAAAGCCTGAGCATGCAGATTATGCCATTAATATTATTCATGGCATGCTTCTTGCAAAACCTTTTTTTGAAGGAATTTCTTACACACTTCTTGATGATATAAAAGAGACAGGAGCTGATATAACTCTTGCAGGTCACTATCATAGTGGTTTTGGAATTAAAAAACTAAATGACAAGCTTTTTATAAACACAGGTAGTATTGTTAGAGTTTCTAACAGTTTAGCTGAAATAAACAGAAGACCTAGTGTTGTGTTTATAGAAATAAAAGACAAAATTTATACAGAGGAAATACAGCTTAAAACAGCCCTTTTAGGGGAAGAAGTATTAGACAGGGATAAACTTGAAGCATCAAAGGATAGAAATTTAAAGCTTCATGAATTTTATCAGGGAATTTCCTCTAAGGGGGAATATAAAAAAATAGATATTTTACAAATTATTAATGAAATAGCTTCAGATGAAAATCTCAGTTCTGAAGTTAAAGAAGAGGCGCTTAGAAGAATAGGAATTGCCCGAGAGGGCCTTTCTAAGGGAGGGGAAGAAAATTACTAGGATAGAAGAGGTTATTATAGAGAATTTTCAATCCCATAAATATACCACAATTACTCTTTCAGATGGGCTAAATGTTATTATTGGAGCATCGGATCATGGAAAATCAGCTATAATAAGAGCTATTAAATGGGTTTTATATAATGAGCCTAGAGGAAGTGATTATATAAGACAAGGTGCTAAATATGCAAAAGTCACATTAAAGATGAGCAACGGATATATAATTACAAGAGAGAGAAGTGCCAGTAAAAACAGATATATTTTAAAAGACAAAGAAGGAAATGCTAGTATTTTTGAAGGTTTTGGAAGCGAAGTGCCCTATGAAGTGGTTAAGGCTCATGGAATTCCAAAAGTAATTTTAGATACAGATAAAAAAACATGCCTTAACATTGGGGAACAATTAGAAGGTCCTTTTCTTATTTCAGAATCAGGTGCATTACGTGCAAAAGCTATTGGTAGAATGATAGGCCTTCATATATTGGATAAGTCTATTAAAGATAGTGCTACAGACTTAAGAAGAGAAAACCAAACAAAGGATAGGCTAAATACTGAATTAGAAGATATAGACACTAAACTTTTAGAGTTTAAAGACCTGAACAAATTAAAAGAAAAATTAGATGAGTCAGAAAACATTATACAAAAACTTGAAAATTCAACAAGTAGAATTGAAAAACTAGAAAATAAGAGGTTACAATTAGAAGATATAAAAGACAGAGAATTAAAAACTAACGAAATCCTTTTAAAACTCAATAGAATAATGGATGGAGAAATGATTTTAAAAACCATAGAATTGGATATTGAAAAACTAAACAGATTGTTAAATATACAAAAAAGATATTTAGAAGTAAAAGACCACATATATGATACAAATATACTTTTAACTAAAACAGAAGATATAAATAAAGGAATTGAAATTATCAACACTGTAAATGAAAAAGCTTTTAAATATGAAAAAATTAAAGGTTATAAAATAAATTTAGACAGTATACAAAAGAGGATTGCCAATAAAAAGGACATTCTAAAAGAAACTGACAATACAGAAAAAGGCATTGAATTTGTAAATTCTATAAACATAAGAATTTTAAGATATGATAAAGTTAAAAAACACCAAATGAATTTGGACAATATTAATAAAGAGATTGTCAATAAAGAAGAAATATTAAATAAAACAAAGGATATTTATGATGTTGAAAAGATAGTTAAAAAAATTTATGATGATAGTCTAAACATAAATATGCTTAAATTATATAAAAATAAATATAATATATGTAAAAAAGAGATGTCAAATGTTGAAAAACAAATAAAAGAATGTGATAATGTTAATGAAGCAGAAAGTATAATAATAAAAATTGATGAAATGCTTAAAATCAAGAAAAAACTTACAGATTTAGATGAAATGCACAAAGAAAATAGAGACAGAATAAAAGAAGGCTTAACTTATATTGATAAAAAGAAAATTGAAATGGAAAAACTTTTAAATGAATATGTGAAAATTTTAAAAGACAGTGGAAAATGTCCTTTGTGTGACAGTTTAATTGGTCAGAATATGATAGAGAATATTATTGCCAATTATAGAGAGGAGAACAAATAATGTCTGAATATGAAAAAAAAATAAATATAATAAAGGATAACTTAGATAAAGCTAAAAATCTTAGAATTAGGGCAGAGGCTAGATTAGAGGATTTAAACAAACAAAAGCAGGAAATATTAAAAGAATTAGATGAACTTGGAATAAAACCAGAGAATTTAGAAGAGGAAATATTAAGACTAAAGACTGAAATAGAAGATTTAATTTATAAAGCGGAAAAGCTTATTCCCGAAGATTTAATAAAAAGTAATTGACATTTTCTCTATAAAAGTTAATAATGTAATATGTTCAAGCTTTCTTATTTTTAACATTTTAAAATATGGTTAAAGAAAGCTAATTTAAAGATTAATATTGTTTTGAGGTGCAAGTTTTGAAAAAAAAGATAGGTCTTGTTTCACTAGGGTGTCCAAAAAATTTAGTTGACAGCGAAATAATGTTAGGACAATTAACAAAAGAAAAGTTTGAAATAACTTCAGATGAAAAAGAAGCCCACATTATAATTGTAAACACTTGTGGATTCATTGATTCTGCAAAGGAAGAGTCAATTAACACCATATTAGAGATGGCAAAATTTAAAAATAACAGCTGTGAAGTGCTAATTGTTACAGGCTGTTTGGCTCAAAGATATAAAGACGAAATAATTAAGGAAATGCCTGAAGTGGATGCTGTAATTGGTACGGGAGAATATGGAGAGATTGCAAAAGTAGTACAAAATGTTTATAATGGAAAAACAAAAAGTTATACAGATTTAAATGATAGTGACAATATTAAATATTTAAATCAGGAAAGAGTATTATCAACTAGAAATGGATATGCTTATTTAAAAATAGCTGAGGGCTGTAACAACTGCTGTACATATTGTATTATTCCTTCTTTAAGAGGGGCTTATAGAAGCAGAAAAATTGAGGATATCAAAAATGAAGCTATATACCTTGCTAAAGAAGGTGTAAAAGAAGTTATTCTTATAGCCCAAGATGTTACTAGCTATGGAAAAGATATATATGGTGGGAAAAAACTTGTTAATTTAATAAGAGAAATAAGTGAAATTGATGAAATAGAATGGATAAGACTTCTTTACTGTTATCCGGAAGAGATTGATGATGCATTAATAGAGGAGATTTTATCTAATGACAAAGTGGTAAAATACTTAGATATTCCCATTCAACATGCAAGTGACAATATACTCAAAAAAATGGGAAGAAGGGGGACTTCAAGTGACATTAAAGATGTACTTGAAAAACTTAAAACTAAAATTCCTCAAATTGCCATTAGAACATCATTAATTGTTGGATTTCCTGGCGAGGATGAAAAGGACTTTGAAACTTTATATGATTTTGTTAAAGAAAATGAATTTGACAGATTAGGAGTATTTACATATTCAAGAGAAGAAGGGACAGCTGCATATAATCTAAAGCCTCAAATTAAAAGTAGTGATAAAGAATTAAGAAGGGCTGAAATAATGCAGTTGCAAAAAGAAATTGTATTAAAAAAGAATAAAAATAGATTAAATAAGGTTTATAAAACGTTAATAGAAGGTGTTTCAGATGATGGTATCTTTTATTATGGAAGAACATACAAAGAGGCACCTGATATTGACGGATTTGTATATTTTACAAGTATAGAACCCCTTGATTTTGGAAAGTTTGCAAATGTAAAAGTGTTAAATATTGACGAATATGATTTAATAGGAGAGGTTGTGCATGAATCTTCCCAATAAGTTAACGTTATCTAGAATACTTATGATACCAATTTTTATGTTGTTAATAATACCAATACCCGATTGGATATTTGAAGTGGATATGCTTGGGTTTGCCCATCCCCATTTAAAAACTATAAATGAGTATATATGGGATTATGGAAATTATCTTGCTGCCCTTCTTTTTCTAATTGCATCAAGTACTGATGGCTTAGATGGATACATAGCAAGAAAGAGAAAGCAAGTAACCAGATTTGGGAAGTTTTTAGACCCTATTGCAGACAAACTCCTTATTACAGCTGCATTAGTTGCCCTTGTTGAAAGAAATAATGTAACTTCTTGGGCAGCAACAGTTATAATAGGCAGAGAATTTATAATTACTGGACTAAGATTGGTTGCAGCAAGTGATGGAATTGTTATTGCAGCTAGCAAATGGGGAAAAATAAAAACAATATCTCAAATTGTGGCAATACTGGCTGCTCTATTAAAAAATTATCCTATTAGTTTGTGGGTTGATTTTCCACTAGACAGATATTTAATGTTTATTGCAGTTGTTGCAACGGTATATTCTGCCTACGATTATATAATAAAAAATGCAAATGTTATTGATTTTAATAAATAATTTAAAAAATTTTTGAGGAAATTCTTGCACAAAAGATAAAAATATAATATACTCTTTATTATCAACAATTAGTATCAGGTAATAATTATAATTAGATTTTAATATATTTTTATTAAACAATAAACTTTTTAACCTGAAAATTATATGTTGAGCATTTTTTGGATATACAATAAATATATTGGTGTGATATAGTAATATTTAAAATATTATATTTCACCTTTAAGGTATAGCTTAAAAGAGGTGATTTTATGAGCAGACCGTCGTCTGTAAAAAAAGAAAGACAGTCTGTTTTATTAGAGAAGTTGTCCCAGGATCCTTTTTTAACCGATGAAGAACTGGCTGAAATTTTTAAAGTTAGTGTTCCTACTATAAGATTAGATAGACTTGAATTGGGTATTCCTGAATTAAGAGAAAGAATAAGAAATGTGGCAAAAAAAAATTACAGCAAGGTAAAATCACTTAAAAGTAAGGAAATAGTTGGGGAACTTTTAGATATTTCTTTAGGCGTTGGTGGTATATCAATGCTTGAGACAGATGATAGTATGGCATTTGAAAGAACTAAAATAATTAGAGGTCATTATATTTATTCTCTTGCAGAATCTTTAGCAATTGCAGTGATTGATGCTGATGTGGCTTTAGTAGGTGTGGCTAATATAAAATATAAGACACCAGTTTATTCAGGAAATAAACTATTAGCAAAAGCAGAAGTAAAAAAAGTTAAAGATAATAAGTATATAGTATGGGTAAATATTTTACATAAACAAGTTGAGGTCTTTAGAGGGAAATTTATACTTGTATCCCTTAAAAAAGATTTTTATAATAATGTAAAATGATTATTTTTCTGGGAGTGAAGGTTTTGATAATTTTGGTAGATGCAATGGGTGGAGATAGTGCACCAGATTCCGTTGTTAATGGATGTATAGATGCTGTTAACGAAGCTGATGGGTTTGAGGTATTGCTATTAGGAGACAAAAATAAAATAACAGAAATATTGAATAAACGAGAGTTTGACAGCAATCGTATTAGAATTCATGAAACATCTGAAGTTATAACTGTAGAAGATGTTCCTACAAGGGCAATTAAATCTAAAAAGGATTCTTCAATGGTAGTTGGATTTAAAATGCTTAAGGAAAAAAAAGGAGATATATTTGTTTCCTGTGGGAACAGTGGTGCGTTGATGGCAGGAGCACTTTTGATTTTAGGTAGAATAAAAGGTGTTGACAGGCCTTCTCTTGCTGCAATTATACCTACAAAATCAGGAAAAGGTCTTATTATTGATGCAGGGCTAAACACCATATGTAAACCCATTAATTATTATCAATTTGGTATTATGGGTTCTATATATTCAAAAGCAATGCTTGGATTAGAAAAACCACGAGTTGGCCTTGTAAATATTGGTTCGGAAGAAGGAAAGGGTAATGAAGTTTTAAAACAAGCCCATGCTTTACTTTCAAAATCAAATTTAAACTTTATTGGAAACATTGAAGGTAATGATGTTATGATGGGAAATGTTGACGTAGTTGTTTGTGATGGATTTACAGGAAATGTTCTTCTTAAATTTTTAGAAGGAGCAGCATCCTTTTTTATGGGATCTTTAAAAAACATTTTTAACACTAATTTTAGGACTAAACTATCCGGTTTAATGATAAAAAAACAAGTTGTGGAGTACAAAAAGAATTTAAACCCTGAAGAGCACGGAGGAGCCCCAATATTAGGAGTTAATGGATTGGTGTTAAAAAGTCATGGAAATTCTAACGCAAAGACAGTAAAAAACGTTGTAATAAAGGCCAGTAAATTTGCAAGTGAAAATGTTCTAGAAAGTATCAAAAAAGAATTTTCTAATATGGAGGTTGAAGACGTTGAACAAAATGTATAGTTGTGGAATACTGGGATTAGGGAGCAGTCTTCCGCAAAAGGTTTTAACCAATTCTGATTTAGAAAAAATGGTGGATACAACAAATGAATGGATAATAAAAAGAACTGGTATTTCAGAAAGAAGAATACTAGAAGAAAATGAGCCTGCATATAAGCTTGCAATTGATGCAGGGAAAAAAGCTCTTGATGATGCAGGAATTGCTCCAGAACAATTGGACTTGATAATTGTAGCAACTGAGACACCAGATTATTATACACCTTCTACGTCATGTATTGTGCAAGATGGTTTAAAAGCAACAAATGCTGCTGCATTTGATTTAAATTCAGCATGTTCTGGGTTTATTTATGCATTGACAGTTGCAAATCAATTTATCCAAAGTGGTTATTATAAATATATTCTTTTAATAGGATGTGAAGGACTTTCTAAAATTGTTGACTGGAAGGATAGAAATACATGTGTCCTTTTTGGTGATGGCGCTGGTGCAGCGGTAGTAGGTAGAGTAGAGGATGGATATGGTATTTTAGCTACCCATATTGGTGCAGATGGCAGTTTAGGAAGATGTATTACAGCACCTTCTACTTATCTAAGTCCAGAAGACTTAGAAGCAAGAAAGGGCGAGAATAAAAGAGTTTTAATGATGGATGGAGGAGAAGTTTTTAAATTTGCAGTTAAGGTTATGGAACGAGGAACTAAAGAAGTGTTAGAGCGGTCCAAAATAGATTTAGATGATATAGAACTTATCATTCCTCATCAGGCAAATTTAAGAATATTAGATGGTGCAGCAAAGAGACTGGGTATTTCTAAAGAAAAGGTCTTTTCAAACCTTCATAAGTATGGTAATATTTCCTCTGCATCAATACCAGTAGGATTAGAAGAAGCTTATAAAAGCAACATGTTTTCTAAAGGGGATAATCTGGTTTTGGTTTCCTTTGGTGGAGGATTAACATGGGCTTCTGCACTGGTTAAATGGAGTAAGTAATATATAAATTAAATTTATATAATATGTGAATTGGTATATGTTATAGAGCAACATAAGCTTTAGTTTGAAGTGTTTAAAAAGGAGATGGCTATGAGTAAAATTGCATTTTTATTTTCAGGTCAGGGAGCTCAATATGTAGGCATGGGAAAAGAAATAGCCAAAGAGTATAAATCTTCTGATATGATATTTGAAGAAGCTTCTGACGCATTGGGATTTGATACAAAAAAGATGATTTTTGAAAGTGATGATGAAACTTTAAAAATTACCGAGAATACGCAGCCAGCTATTTTAATTACAAGCATTGCATGTATGCAGCCTCTAAAAGAAGAGGGAATAGTTCCTGAAGTTGTTGCAGGATTAAGTCTTGGAGAATATTCTGCTCATGTAGAAGCAGGAACTATAGAGTTTAAAAACGCCGTCCCTTTAGTGAGAAAAAGGGGAAAATATATGCAAGAAGCTGTACCTTTAGGAAAAGGAACAATGGCAGCTATTTTAGGACTTGAGAGAGAAAAAGTTTTGAATGTTTGTGAAATAGCTTCTAAAGAGGGGATAGTTGAGCCCGCAAATTTTAATTGTCCAGGTCAGATTGTAATAGCAGGAGAAGTAAAAGCTGTAGATAAGGCGATAGAATTTGCAAAAGAACAAGGAGCAAGAAGGGCTATGGTTCTTCCTGTCAGCGCACCTTTTCACTGCAGCATGTTAAGACCTGCTGGAGATGAGTTAAAAAAAGAACTTGATAAAATTAACTTAAAAGATATGAAAATTCCTGTGGTAACCAATGTAACTGCAGAATATATTTTAGATAAATCCAAAGTAAAGGATTTATTGGTAAGGCAAGTAAGCAGTCCGGTTTTGTTTGAAGACTCTATTAAAAATATGTTGGCAAAAGGGATAGATACTTTTATTGAAATTGGCCCAGGTAAGGTGCTAAGTGGATTTGTTAAAAAGATAGACAATAGTGTTAAAATTTTAAATGTTGAAGATATTTCTTCCTTACATAAAACTTTAAATGAAATTATCTAAGTGGATTTTTAACAATAAATACGAAAGGAGAGTAACTAATGAATAATATCCAATTAAAGGGGAAAACTGCAGTTGTAACAGGTTCAGGCAGAGGTTTAGGGAAAGCTATTGCAAAAAAGCTTGGAGAAATGGGTGCTAATATTGTTTTAAATGATATTCCCACATCTGATAGTGTTGATGCTACTGCAGAAGAATTTAAAGCTTTAGGTATAAATGTAATTGTTACAAAAGGTGATGTAAGAAAGCTAGAAGACAATGAAGCTATGATAAATGCTTGTATTGATAAATTTGGAAGTGTAGATATATTAGTTAACAATGCAGGTATAACTAATGATATGCCTATAATTAAAATGAAAGAAAAAGATTGGGACGATGTTTTAGATATAAATTTAAAAGGTGCATTTTTGTGTACTAAAGCTGCGGTAAAGTTTATGATGAAACAAAGAAGTGGTAAAATTATTAACATTGCTTCTGTAGCAGGTGTTATGGGAAACCGTGGGCAGGCAAATTATTCTGCTTCAAAGGCAGGACTAATAGGTCTTACAAAATCAACTGCAAAAGAACTTGCATCAAGGAATATTAACTGTAATGCAGTTGCACCTGGGGTGATTGAAAGCAAAATGACAGAGGTCTTGCCTGACAATGTAAAAGAAAATTATTTAAATAACATTCCATTAAAGAGGTTTGGGACACCTGAAGATGTGGCAAATGTTGTTGCTTTTCTTGCATCTTCTGATTCGAATTATGTTACAGGTCAGGTAATACATATTGACGGAGGATTAGTAATGTAATAATATCATATTGTAATATACATTTTAAACAATATGATTATGAATTGTCTAACAAAACCCCCTGTGGAAGGAGGTGAACGATAATGCTAGATAAGATTAAAAAAATTGTTGTGGAACAGTTGGGTGTTGAAGAAGAAGAAATAACTTTAGAATCTTCCTTTATAGATGATTTAGGAGCAGACTCATTAGATATAGTTGAACTAATAATGGCTCTTGAAGAAGAATTTGACCTTGAAATTCCTGATAGTGAGGCTGAAAAAATTTCTACAGTGGGAGATGTTGTTGATTACATTAAGAGTAATTCATAAAAAAAGTCCCTTAGTGGAGGGACTTTTTTTAAAAAAAGATAACATGCTTAATCCATATATTTTTAAAAAAAGATATTTTATATAAAAATCCTATATATCAGAAAAAAAGTCAAAAGGAAGTTTTTAAAGTTTATACATTATATTATTCTAAATTATTTATGGTATGATTTTTTACAATTTGCACTGGAGGTTGAATTATGAAAAAGCGTGTAGTTATTACTGGTATGGGGGTTATTTCTGCATTAGGTAATGAACTGGATAAGTTTTGGAATTCTATAAAAAATGGTGAATCTGGTATATCAACAGTAACTTTATTTGATGTCTCAAATATGAGTACTAAAGTTGCAGCTGAAATAAAAGATTTTGATCCAACATTATATATTGATAAAAAAGAAGCAAGAAGAATGGACAGGTTTACTCAATTTGCTATGGCAGCTACTAAAATGGCAGTTGATATGTCTGGTTTAGATGTTGAAAAAGTGGATAAATTTAGATTTGGAGTTGTTGTAGGTTCTGGAATAGGAGGAATTCAAACTTTTGAAAACCAACACAATGTATTAAATGAAAAGGGACCTGGCAGAGTAAGTCCGTTTTTTATTCCTATGATGATATCAAACATGGCAACTGGACGTATAGCTATTCAATATGGTGCAAAGGGTTTTAATGAATGTGTGGTTACTGCGTGTGCAACGTCTACTAATGCTATTGGAGATGCATTTAAGGTTATTCAGCGGGGAGATGCTGATGTAATAATTACAGGTGGAACAGAGGCATCAATTACTCCAGTATCTTTTGCGGGTTTTTGTTCAATGAAGGCAATGTCTGTATGTGAAGATCCAAAAACTGCTTGCAGACCATTTGATGCAGACAGAGATGGTTTTGTAATGGGTGAAGGTGCAGGTATATTGGTTATAGAAGAGTTAGAACATGCATTAAAGAGGGGTGCTAATATAATAGCTGAAATAGTGGGGTATGCATCCACTAATGATGCCTATCATATTACAGCTCCAGACCCTGAAGGAAAAGGCAGTATGATGTGCATGAAAATGGCTATAAAAGATGCTAATTTAGAACCTGAAGATATTGACTATATAAATGCCCATGGTACATCCACAGAATTTAATGATAAATTTGAAACAAATGCAATAAAAGTAGTATTTGGAGAAAGAGCATATAAACTACCTGTTAGCTCTACAAAATCCATGACAGGTCATTTACTTGGGGCAGCAGGTGCAATAGAAGCTATTATTTCTGCACTTTCAATTAGGGATGGTTTTATACCTCCTACAATAAATTATAAAACGCCAGACCCGGAATGTGACTTAGATTATGTACCAAATAAAGGTAGAGAAGCAGAAGTTTCTTGTGTACTATCAAATTCATTGGGATTTGGTGGACACAATGCTTCAATTATAATAAAAAAATATCAACCTTAAAGCATTTTAATTGCATATAGCTTGCTTTAGGAGGAAATATGGAGAAGTTTGAAGAAATCACAAAAAAGATAGAAGAACTTGAAAAAATAATTCAGTATACATTTAAAAATAAAAAAAATATTATTTTGGCACTAACTCACAGTTCTTATGCCAATGAATATAAGAATAAAAAACTTACAAGCAACGAGAGGTTGGAGTTTTTAGGAGATACAGTTTTAAATATGATTATCAGTGAAGAAATTTATACCAGGTACAATGATTTGTCTGAAGGAGAAATGACAAAATTTCGTTCAAATGTAATATGCGAAACCTCCCTTGCCAAATGTGCCAAAAATCTAAATATTGGGAAATATCTTCTTTTAGGGAAGGGAGAAGAAAACACTGGTGGAAGGTACAGAGTATCTATTCTTTCAGATGCTGTTGAGGCTTTAATTGGAGCATTATATTTAGATGCAGGACTTGAAATGGCCAAAAATTTTGTTTTAGCTCAAATGGGTGAAATGATTGAAAAATCCATAAAGGGTATAATTTTTATGGATTACAAAACTCAATTACAGGAAATTTTACAAAAAGGTAATGAAAAAAGGGTTGTATATGAAATTATAGGTGAGAGGGGACCGGATCATGATAAGGTGTTTATTTCTCAAGTAAAAATAGATGGAAAACCAGCTGGAAAAGGAAAAGGAAAGACTAAAAAAGAAGCTGAACAAATGGCTGCTAAAGAAACTATAAAAACTTTAGAGAATAAATGAAAAAACACTACACATAAGTAAGGGATTAGAATGAGTAATAAAAATATAATTATACCAATTTTTATACCCCATAAAGGATGTCCTTTTGATTGTATTTTTTGCAATCAAAAAAATATAAGTGGACAGATAAAAGAGATGGATGAAAGCCAGATGCGAGACATCATAGAATCCTTTATACATTCAGTTCCTAAGAGAAATATAAATGAAATAGCATTTTATGGTGGAAGTTTTACAGGTATAGAAAAAGAGCATCAGCTTAAATTTCTTGGTATAGCAAATGAATATATAAAAAGTGGTTATGTAAAAGGAATACGTATATCTACACGCCCTGATTATATAAATCAAGATATTTTGGATTACCTAAAGGATTATAATGTTACCACAATAGAGCTGGGTGTTCAAAGTTTAGATGAGGAAGTACTAAAGGCTGCTTTTAGAGGACATGGAGTTAAAGATGTTTATTATTCTTCAGAGCTGATTAAAAAAAATGGATTTGTTTTAGGTATTCAAACTATGGTAGGACTTCCTAAGGACACCTATGACAAAGCTTTACGCACAGCTAAAAAAGTGGTTGGAATATCACCGGATTTAGTAAGAATATATCCGGTATTAGTGATAAAAGACACTTATCTTGAAAAGATGTATTATAATGGAGAGTATACTCCACTAAAATTAAATGAAACCGTTGATCTTTGTGCGCAATTAGTTGAAATTTATCGAGAAAACAACATAAATGTAATTAGAATTGGACTTCAGCCAACTGAAAACATACAGGAAAATGGTGATGTAATAGCAGGACCTTTTCATCCTGCTTTAAGGCAATTAGTTGAGTCAAAGATTGCCCTTACTGCAATAGAAGAAGAAATAATAAGAAAAAAACTTATGGAAAAAGAGGATATTATTATATCTACAAGTAAAGAAAGAATATCAGATGTAATTGGTCAAAAAAAGTCGAATATTATGTATTTAAAGGAAAAATATAAGTATAAAAGAATTTTGGTTAGAATATCAAAAGACAAACATGAACTTTATGATATAAAATATTAATTTTGTAATATTGTCTGTTTGCTAGTAATGTTATAGAATAGAAGTATAACAGATTGTAGTAATACCTCTGGTCCACTGATAAAAGAATATGTATATACATATAAGAGAGAGATAAATTTTATATAATTTTAAATTTATATAATTTATATTTAATTGAGGAGGATGAATGTATGGAAGTATTAAAGGTATCAGCACAATCTCAGCCGAAGATGGTCGCCGGAGCATTGGCAGCAATTCTAAGAGGTAAATCAACAGCAGAAATACAGGCAGTGGGAGCAGCAGCAGTGAACCAAGCAATTAAGGCTATTGCAATTACCAGAGGTTTTGTAGCACCAAATGGGATTGACATAATCACTGTGCCTGCATTTTCATCAATTAATATTGATGGAGAAGAGAGGACTGCAATCAAGTTTCTTGTTGAACCAAGATAAGTTTGGTTTTGAATTTTGTTTGTATGAATAATTAATATTAAAAAAGTTGTCCGATTTTTGGACAGCTTTTTGTTGTGCCTTTTTATCGTTTATTCATCTTTATAATATATTTTTCCCTTTATTTATTTTGAACTGTCTATAGTTATTTCTGTTTAAAAAAGTTAATTTGAAATTTTATATACAGTAGATGGTCCATTTGTTTTTTCTTGATTAAGCATAAAATTGTGTTAAAATAATTATTGTAATGTACTTTGGACAAAACATCAATTGAGATTTTGAATATAGAGGTGTTGTAATTGCATTTAAAAAGACTTGAAGTGCAAGGCTTTAAATCATTTGCTGAAAAAATTGTTCTTGAATTTAATTCTGGAATAACAGCGGTGGTAGGACCAAATGGAAGTGGTAAAAGTAATATTTCAGATGCAATAAGGTGGGTACTTGGGGAACAAAGTGCTAAAACCCTACGTGGTGGAAAGATGGAAGATGTTATATTTGCTGGTACTGAGCATAGAAAACCTTTAGGGTTTGCTGAAGTTTCCCTATGCTTTGATAATTTAGATAAAGCCCTTCCCATTGATTATAGTGAAGTTATAGTAACTAGACGCGTATACCGTTCTGGTGAAAGTGAATATAAAATTAATAAAACCAATTGCCGTCTAAAGGACATTACAGAACTGTTTCTTGATACAGGAATAGGCAAAGATGGCTATTCAATTATTGGTCAAGGCAGGGTGGATGAAATATTAAGTACAAAATCAGAAGAGAGAAGGCATATCTTTGAAGAAGCTTCAGGAATAATGAAATATAAGCTTAAAAAACAGGAAGCAGAAAAGAAACTTGAAATGACAAGGCAGAACCTTCTTAGAATTAATGATATTATTACAGAATTGGAAAGTCAGCTAGAGCCTTTAAAAGAACAATCTGATAAAGCAAAAAGATATCTTTCTTTGAGAGAGAATTTAAAAGAATTAGAAGTAACTGTTTATGTAGAAAATATATCTAAACTTAAAAGTAAAATGAAAGAAATTGAAAATGACTATAGTAGTGTTAAAAATCATATTGATACTGAAAGTAAAAAATTAGAAGAAATAACAATGCTTAATCAAAAAAATGCGCATATATTAAAAGATATAGATGAAAAGCTTGAAAGTTCTAAGAAAAAATATTATTCTTTAGAGGGAAATCTTGAAAAGTGTAATTCAGAAATAAAATTAAATGAAGAAAAGAAAAATAATCTAAAAGCTAATATAAACCGTTTAGATGATGAAATAGATGAAATAAATAAAAAAATTAAAGAATTAGATAATGAAGAGGAGTTGCGTAAGGAGAAAGTTTGTTACTTAAAAGAAAGGTATTTAGAATATACTGAAAAATTAGATGAGTATAATAAAAAGCTGCAAGCTGTTTTGGATAATTTAAGTGAGGATGAAAAGTATATTGAAAAATTAAAAGAAAATATTATGAACAGGCTTGATATTCAGGCTGATAAAAAGACTCAAGCTAATAATGTGAAAAATCATATTGAAATTATACAAAAAAGACAAGGCAGTATAGAAAATGAATTAAAACAGTTATCTTTAGAAAAAGATATGGAAAATATAAAGTTAAAAGACTTAAAAGAGAGTATTTCTAATACTGACAATATAATTTTTAATTTAAAAGAAAAGATAGATGATTTTAAAAATAAAAAACTAAATGTGAATGCTGAACTTGAAAAGCATAAACAAAATCAAAACAATTTAAGGTCTGAAATACATGTAAAGGTTTCAAGGCACAAAATGCTTAGCAACATGGAAAGTAACCTTGAAGGTTATAGCAGAAGTGTTAAAATGGTGCTTAAGGCATGTAAAGAGTCTTCTGAATTTGGACAAGGGATTCATGGTGCATTAGCACAACTTATAAATGTTGAAAAAAAGTATGAAACAGCCATTGAAATGTCTCTAGGCGGGGCACTTCAAAATATTGTTACAAGTACTGAGGAAGACGCTAAAAGAGCCATTGAATTTTTAAAGAAAAACCAAATTGGAAGAGCAACATTTCTTCCCATTTCTTCAGTTAAAGGAAGGTATTTTGATGAGAGCATTTTAAATGAACTAAAAAACCAAAAAGGTTTTATAGGGATTGCTTCAGACTTAGTAAATGTTGATTCTTTGTATAAAGGAATTATACTAAGTTTTTTAGGCAGAGTTGTAGTAGTTGATAATCTTGACTCAGGAATAAAGATTGCCAGAAGGTTTAAATATACATTTAAGATAGTAACTTTAGATGGGGATATTATAAGTAGTACTGGTTCTATGTCAGGGGGAAGTAAAAACACCAAAGAATCTGGAATTTTAAGCAGGAACAGGGAAATCACAGAACTTGGAGAAGATGTAAAAAAATTAAAGGCAGAAGAAATTATTTTAGAAAACAAAATTGTAGAGCTTTCTAAAATGTTAAGCGCTTTAATTGAGGATATATCTATTAAAGAAGAAAATTTAAGAAATAAAGAGCATTTAAAAATAAGAGATGAAAGTCATGTAATGCAAATTGAAGAAAGTATCAAAAGAATTGATTCTAAGGAAGATATGTTAAGGCAAGAAATTATACAGCTTAAAAAACAGGAAGAAGACACAAAGATAGAATTTAATAAATATATTGAAGAATTAAAAGATATAGAAGAAGATATTAAAAACACAAAGGAAATAGTGACAGAATATGAGATAAAGCATAAAGAAAATCAGCAATCTAAAGATTTAATACATGAAGATATTACCCAATACAAAATTTCCATAAATTCAATAAAAGAAAATATTCAAGGGGTTGAGGAGGCACTAGAGAGAATATCAAAAGAAAAAGACAATTTAAATAAAAGCATAGAAATAAAAGTTTTAGACAGGGAAAATAGTCATAAGGAAATTCAATCTATAGATGAAGAAAATCAGGGATTGATGAATTTAATAAAAGGGTATAAGGAAGAGAAGGTGGGAAAAACCCTTGAAATAGATAGAATAATTGAAGAAAAGAAAGTTTTAGAAGAAGAATCCTCAGATATTATAGAAAAAATAACTAAAATTAACAAAGATATCATTAGTTTAAAAGAAGAATATGGAAGACTAGAAGTTAGAAAAACTAAAATTGAGTCAGAAATAGAAGCTATACAAAACAAGATGTGGGACGAATATGAACTTACTTATACAAATGCACTGGAATTTAAAAAAGATGTAGGTAATATAGCTAAAGCTCAAAAAAGAATAAATGAATTAAGAAATGAAATTAAAGACCTTGGATATGTGAATGTGGCAGCAATTGAAGAGTATATTAAGACAAAAGAGCGATATGAGTTTATGTCAGTGCAAAGAGATGATATGGAAAATGCCAAAGACAAATTACAAAAAGTTATTAATGAAATGGTATCTATTATGAAGCGCCAATTTATGGAGCAGTTTAAACTTATTAATGAAAGTTTTAATACTGTTTTTAGGGAACTTTTTGATGGTGGACATGCAGAGCTTATTTTGGTAGATAAAGAGAATGTTTTAGAAAGTGGTATAGAAATAGAAGTTCAACCTCCAGGAAAAAAGCTTCAAAATCTTATGCTGCTGTCAGGGGGAGAAAAGGCTTTTACAGCAATAGCACTGCTTTTTGCAATACTTAGGCTTAACCCTACACCTTTTTGTGTATTAGATGAGATTGAAGCAGCTTTAGATGATGCAAATGTATACAAATTTGCCCAGTATTTAAAAAAATACTCGTCTTACACTCAATTTGCTGTTATTACTCATAGAAAGGGTACAATGGAAATAGCAGATACACTTTACGGTGTTACAATGGAGGAACGTGGAGTATCAAAAATTGTTTCTCTTAAAATGGGAGAAATTATAAAATAATGATTATTATAAAATTTTCAATACAAAAAATGTAAAAAGAATTGGAGGATAATAAATGGGTTTTTTTGATAGGTTAAAGAGAGGATTAAAGAAAACAAAGAGCACAATTACTGAGAGGATAGATCAGGTACTGGTTTCCTTTGGTAAAATTGATGAGGAATTATTTGAAGAATTAGAAGAAGTACTTATAACTTCAGACGTAGGAATTGACACCAGCATGAAAATTATTGAAGATTTAAAAAAGAAAGTGAAGGAGACAAAGACAACTGATCCTAGAGAAGTAAAAAGATTATTAAAAGATGAGCTTAGTGAGATATTAGGCACAAGTAATTCACAATTAAATATGGAAACCAAGCCTTCTGTTATTGTTGTAGTTGGGGTAAATGGTGTGGGAAAGACCACATCAATAGGAAAAATAGCCAATGTTTTAAAATCTCAAAACAAAAAGGTGGTTTTAGCTGCAGCAGATACTTTCAGGGCAGCTGCCATAGACCAGCTTGAAATATGGGCGGAAAGAGTTGGGGTTGAAATAATAAAACACAATGAAGGTGCAGATCCTGGTGCTGTAATTTATGATGCTATACAAGCGGTAAAGTCTAGAAATGCAGATGTTTTAATATGTGATACAGCAGGAAGACTCCATACTAAAAAGAATTTAATGGAGGAACTTAAAAAAATATTTAGAATAGTGGACAGAGAACTTCCTGAATGTTCAAAAGAAACATTATTGGTTTTAGATGCCACAACAGGACAAAATGCAATATCCCAAGCTAAGACATTTGGTGAAGCTGTGGGGGTAACAGGTATAGTTCTTACCAAGCTTGATGGCACAGCTAAAGGGGGAATAATAATTGCAGTTTCCTCAGAACTAAATATTCCTGTTAAATTCATTGGTGTGGGAGAACAAGTAGATGATTTACAGCCGTTTAATTCCACTGAATTTGTAGAAGCATTGTTTTCAGATAATGGAGATTAAAAAACAATGTGTTAAAAAATATTACATGCTAAATAAACTAATTAAGAATTATTCATAATTAGAGAATATTTTTTTAATTAGTTTATTTTCTTTTATGTAAAAATAATTATTAATTTTGTATAAATTATTTTTTTGACAGTACAAACTTTGTAAATAATAATGTATAATCCTTATATATGTATATGAATTTGGGAACATGATTTTTTAATATCCAAAACCGCTTTAATTATCCCTGGAGGTGAGGATGTGAGTGAAAAGGAAGCATGTGAAAACCAATTGATAAAAGAAGCTAAAGCAGGCAATGTAGAAGCCTTTGAAGAACTTGTTAAGCAATGTGAAAAAAAGGTTTTTAACATTGCTTACAAAATGATGGGTAATTATGATGATGCAAATGAGTTGGCTCAAGAAGCTTTCATCAGGGCATATAAATCTATAAATAAGTTTAAAGGAGATTCACTTTTTTCAACCTGGATATACAGAATTACTACAAATGTATGTTTAGATGAACTGAGAAAAAGAAAAAACAAAAAAGTAATTTCCTTAAATGAAGATATAAAATATAATGATGAAGAATTAAAGCCACAGATAAAAGATGATAGTCCCGGTCCTGAAAAAATATATGAGAAAAAGGAATTTAAAAATCTAATATACCAGTGTATTGAATCCTTGTCAGATGAATATAAGACGGTAATAATATTAAGAGATATTGAGGGTTTTAGCTATGAAGAGATAGCTAAAATAATTAATTGTCCGGAAGGTACCGTTAAGTCCCGTATAAGTCGGGCAAGAAAAGCTTTAAGAGATATTTTTAAAAATAAAAAGGAACTTTTTAATGAGGAATACGTCAAATAAGTATAGGAAGGAGGGGTAGATGTGAAAAAGTGTGAACATATAATAGAATTGATTTCATTATATATTGATGGTGAATTGAGTGATGCTGAAAAACATCAGTTTGAAGAGCATATAAATTCATGTATTAAATGTAAAGAAGAATTTGACTGTCAGATGGAAATTATTAATCTATGTAAAAATATAGAGGATGTAGAACTTCCAGAGGATTTTAACAAACAATTACATCAAAAGCTTGTAAAGGAAAAGCAAGGAAAGGGCCCTCTTTTCTGGATGAATTCTAAATACATTAAATTAGCATCATCTATTGCAGCAGCATTTATATTAATTTTTGTTACTTCAAAGTTTCTTACAATAGACAAATTTCAAAGGGGCTTTGACAGGGGGTATAATGAGGAGTCTCATACAGGAGAAAACCTTAATTTAAAGTCTTTTGAATCTGATATGGTTTTAAATGAAAGAGCTGTAGATGATGAAATGTATGATGCAGATTCAGAAGAGGTTAATTTATTTTCAGGTATAGAGAACGATGACGGAGATACTCAGCACCACCAGACTGTAGGTCCTGATATTTCTTATGATGATTTACCAACAAATAGTTCGAATGCTGCTGATGCTGATGTAAAAATTAGCAGCGGTTTTGCAGGTGGTGGAATGTCTTCTAATGAAGGAGACAATTATTTAGAAAAAGAATCCGAGTCATATGGTATAACGCCTTCTAATGGGAGTGATGCAGCTTCTAGAGAGTATACTGAAGAGATTGATATAGGCACCAGTCCATCTCCAGAAGAGAGAAGCCTAGAGGGAGTACATTTATTGGAAGAATCAGAAGATACCATTGTAAGAGTATCTGTTATAAACAACTCTTTAAAGCCAGAGGATACAGCTTATATTATAGATACTGTCAATAAGCTTGGAATTGAGGTTTTAGAAGATAACACCCGAAAGGACACTGGTCTTTCTTATGAGAATGCTGTTTTAGTAAGATTGGCAGTTAAAGAAAGTAAATATGACAGGTTTATAGAGGAATTAGAAAGCTATTTTACAAATATTAAAGTTAATGTTATAGCAGATGGAGGAACAGAACAAATAGTTGAAGTATTAATTGAATAGACTAAAATATATATTAATTTAAGTAAAAAGCAAAGGGGGTTTAATTCTTTGCTTTTTTTAAATTTTTACTTAAAACTTATATATAAAAGCATTTAATTGGTTAATATTAAAAGTTTATTGCCTAATACCCTTTACTAAGGCTTTTTTTTTGTGTAAAATGTTTTTGTACAAGCTTTTTTAAAATAAGGAAAGGTGGCAATTATTTTGATTATAAAAGCGGTGTTTGACAGGATAGAAAATGGGTGTGCAGTGTTGTTGCCAGACAACTTGAATATTGAAATTAACATACCTATTTCTAAGTGGAAAAATAATTGTCGAAAAGGAGAAGTAGTTTCTATAATGGTTTACAACAGTGGAGAATTAAGACTCATTGGTTAAACACAAAGATAAGCAGGAAAATTTAAAGACTTAAATTGAAAGGATTACTATGGATAGACAAAAAATAATGATTATAGATGGAAATAGCATATTAAACAGAGCTTTTTATGGAGTGAGTTTACTTTCCACTTCTGATGGATTGTACACAAATGCCATTTATGGATTTTTAAACATTATGTACAAATATATTGAAGAGGAAAATCCCCAATATATTTGTGTGGCTTTTGACCTTAAAGCTCCAACTTTTAGACATAAACAATATGAAGGATATAAGGCAAAAAGAAAAGGAATGCCAGAAGAGCTTAGTGTGCAAGTTCCCTACATGAAAGAAGTATTAGATGCATTGAAAATAAAAAGACTTGAAATGGAAGGCTTTGAAGCAGATGATATACTAGGTTCTATTTCTTTATGTGGTGAAGAAAGGGGATTTGAGGTAATTATAGTTACAGGGGACAGAGATGCACTCCAGCTTGCGGGAAAAACCACAAGGATAAAAATCCCTAAAACCAAAGCAGGGAAAACTGAGACAGAGGAATATGATTATGATAAGATAGTGGAAACATACGGGATTGAGCCTTGGCAATTTATAGATGTAAAGGGCTTGATGGGTGATGCTTCAGACAATATTCCTGGAGTTCCTGGAATAGGTGAAAAAACTGCATTAAAACTTATTAAAGAGTATGAAAAGTTAGAAAATTTATATAAAAATGTTGATAAAATAACCCAAAAAAGGGTTAAAGAAAATCTTATTACATATAAAGAGCAGGCATTTTTAAGTAGAGACTTAGCAAGAATTGAGAGAAATATGCCTAGTCTTTGTGAGTTTGAAGAATTAAAATATCAAGAGTATGACGGGGAAAAACTTCTAGAAATATTTCAAAAGTTAGAGTTTAATAGTTTTATTGATAAATTAGCATTGAGAAGTTCAATTACTAAAGATGATATTAATATGGACATAAAGGTAGTTGAAAATATTAGTGAGCTAAAAGCTATAAAGTCTAAAATACTTATGTCAGGGAAGTTGTATTTTTATTACTTAATTGACAAAGAAGAAAAGTTTTCAAAAAACCTTGCCTCATTAGCCTTTTCCCTTGGAGATGAAGAGACTTGGTATGTTGATTTTAGCAAAAGTATAAATGAAAAAGAATTTTTCTTAGAGTATAAAGATGTTTTTGAAGATGAAAGGGTTAAAAAATATTCACACGATATAAAGAATTTTATCCTTTATTTAAAGCAAAATGATATTGTATTAAAGGGCTTAGCTTTTGATACAATGATAGCTGCTTATATTTTAAATCCTTCAAGGGAATCTTATGTAATATCTGACCTTGCAAGAGAACACCTAAATGTAAGGGTAAGCTCAATAGAAGATATGGCAGGTAAAGGCAAAAAAGCTGTACTCTATAAAGATATGCCTATAGAAGAAGTATCTGATGCCATAGGGTTTTATCCATATGTGATAGTGGAATTAGAAAAAGAATTTAGAAAGCTGTTAGAAGAAAATAACCAAAAAGAGCTTTATTATGATATTGAATTGACTCTAATTAGTGTTTTAGCAGATATGGAGTATTATGGCTTTAGAGTTAATACCGAAGAATTACTTGGATTTTCTAAAGAACTGCAAAGTAAAATTGATTCTGTTAAAGTTAGAATATTTGAATTAGCTAGGGAAGAATTTAATATTAATTCTCCAAAGCAGCTGGGAGTAATACTTTTTGAAAAGCTTGAGCTTCCAGTTATTAAAAAAACAAAAACTGGTTATTCCACAGATGCAGAAGTGCTAGAGCAGCTAAAGGACCAACATGAAATTGTTTCCCAAATTTTAGAGTACAGGCAGCTGGTAAAGCTTAATTCCACTTATGTAGAAGGTCTTTTAGGGGTTATAAATAATAATACTGGTAAGATTCACTCAAGTTTTAATCAAACTGTTACTGTAACAGGCAGAATAAGCAGTACAGAGCCAAACCTTCAAAATATACCTATAAAGCTTGAAATGGGTAGAAAAGTAAGAAAAGTTTTTGTGCCATCTGATGAAAATTTCATTCTTTTAGATGCAGATTATTCACAGATAGAACTAAGAGTTTTGGCTCATATAACAAATGATACAAACATGATAGATGCATTTTTAAATAATGAAGATATACATACATCCACAGCTTCTAAAGTATTTGGTGTCTCAAAAAATGAAGTGACATCACTTTTAAGATCAAGAGCAAAAGCTGTAAATTTTGGTATTGTATACGGCATTGGGGATTTTAGTCTTTCTAAGGATTTGGGAATAACCAAAAAAGAAGCGGGAAAATATATTGATGAATATTTAGAAAAGTATCCACAAGTTAAAGAATATATGACAAATATCAAAAAAGAAGCAAAGGAAAAAGGGTTTGTAACCACTATATTTAATAGAAGAAGATATATACCTGAAATAAAATCAAAAAATTTTAATATTAGGTCATTTGGAGAAAGAGTGGCACTAAATACCCCTATACAGGGCAGTGCTGCTGATATTATTAAAATAGCAATGGTAAATGTGTATAGAGAGCTTAATAAAAGAAATCTTAAATCCAGGCTTATTCTACAGGTACATGACGAGCTTATAGTGGAAGTTCATAAAGATGAAATAGACCAGGTTAAAAAAATAGTTGAAGAGAGTATGAAAAATGCCGCTTCACTAAGGGTACCTTTAGATATTGAAATGAACATAGGGAAAAACTGGTACGAGGCAAAGTAAAGATATTTTGTAATATAAAATTTTGAAGTTTAAAAATAAATTTTTATTTAATAAATAATCTATTCTAAAATTTTTTAGAATAGATAATATTTTTTAGAGGGTGTATAGGATTTGAAAGTAATAGGCGTTACAGGAGGAATAGGAAGTGGAAAAACCACTGTTTCTAATATTCTTTCTTCTTTAGGAGCAAAAGTAATTGAAGCAGATAAAATATCAAGAGATATTATGAGAAAAGGGCATAGGGTTTTTGATGAAATTGTAGATTATTTTGGGGAAGATATTTTAGATGAAAAAGGAGAACTTGTAAGAAGAAAAATTGCAGATATAGCTTTTAATAGTGAAGAAAAGCTAAAGGCATTAAATGATATCACCCATAAATATATTTCAATAGAAATTAAAAATGAAATTAAAAAATGCAATAATGAAGATACCGTTGTAGTAGATGCAGCAATTCCACTAGAAAATGGATTTATTGATGTGTCTGATGAGATATGGTTTGTTACTGCAGATAGAGATATAAGAATAGATAGAGTTATGAAAAGAAATAATTTAACATATAGTAAAGTAATGGATATAATAAAAATACAGCCAGATGATGATTATTATATTTCCATTTCAGACATAATTATATATAATAATGGTGATTACAAAGAATTAGAAGAAAAAGTAAAAAAAGTATATAAAAAAGCATAAAAATAAAGGTGGTAGCTTTTGTGGCAAAAAAAATAAAAAAGAGAATAAAGACCTTTTTATTTCTCGTTTTTTCACTTATATTAATTGTTTATGCAGCTAAAGCAGCTGTAAAATATTTATATCCTCTAAAATATAAAGAATATGTTTTTGAATATTCATCTTTTTATGACAATTTAGATCCCTTTTTAGTTTTTTCAGTTATAAAAGCAGAGAGCGGATTTAACCCTAATGCAACATCTCATAAAAATGCCAGGGGACTTATGCAAATAACAGACGATACTTCAATTTGGATAGCTGAAAAAATGAAAATAGAGAATTTTAAAGTGGAGGATTTATATGACCCAAAAACCAATATAAAAATGGGATGCTGGTATTTAAACAATCTTATGGATGAGTTTATGTATGAAAATGGGGTGTATATAAGTGAGGAGGAATCAGAAAGAAGGAAGATGGTTTTAGCAGCATATAATGCAGGAAGAGGTAATGTAGCCTTATGGTTAAAAGATAAAAAGTTTAGCAGTTCAGGAAGGACACTTGAAGTTATACCATTTGAAGAAACTAAAAAGTATGTGGAAAAAGTGCAGAATTATTATATTATATATCAAAAGCTATATAATGAGGACAGTTTAGAGTGAACTTTATGAGGACTTAAAGTTTATTGCCTTTGAATAATTTTCTCTGTACACTGTTTGGTATTTGCGATGGTAGGCATTTGTATAGCACAAACTACAGTACCTGCCTGAACGGATTGATTTTTTACAAGCTTCACAAAATAAAAAATGATTATCAGGTTCTATTATTTCAAGCCTGTTTTCACGCAGATATCTTTTTATTTTTTTTAAAGATATATTAAGGGCACTTACAACTTCAAATATTTTGGCACATGGATTTTCCTCTAAATACATTTTAATTTTGTTAAAATCAGACTCATCATGTTGAAAACAAGATGGGCATACTTTATGAAAACCATTTGAGGTGTAAGTTTTTCCACACATTTCACAGTTTTTTAGTTCAAGCATAACATTCACCTCTTAAAAAAATATCTGTGAATTTACTTTTAGGTATAATTATATTATACAATAAAAAGAGGTTTGTGTTAATGGTTAAAAAGCATTATATTATAATAAAAACTAGTACTAAAGTCCTATTGGAATTTTATAAAAGGGAGGAAAAGTATTTTGAAAAAGAATGGTTTTGGCTATTTATTTTTGCTAAACACAGTTATATTGTTTAGCACTTATGAAGTTGTCAGTAAAATAATTATAGATAGAATTAATCCCTTTCAAATTAATTTTTTACGATTTTTTTTAGCAGGATTGTTTCTTTTTGCATGTAGTTTG